>ENA-OPMG01001828-OPMG01001828.1-human-gut-metagenome-genome-assembly--contig:-NODE-1828-length-11337-cov-4.508509_pt1 | contig 11337 bp, 21 predicted proteins | sample MGYA00241522_ERZ501741 | MGnify/ENA primary metagenome ERZ501741 (study PRJEB25962, sample SAMEA2042616) | human gut metagenome | biome: human gut; feature: human-associated habitat; material: faeces...
GTCTGCCGCCGGACGCCGCGGCGGCGGGGTTTGTCTTTCTCTGCGCAGCTCTTTACAAGGCCCGGCAAAGTCTTTATAATAAATGATAGTATATTTTAATGATAGTATATTTTGTGGTTTGAGGGTGAGTCTAATGTTTAAAAAGACCTATTACGGCGCACATATTGCCCCGGCGTGTGCTTATTGCCTGCACGGCTCCACCGCCGCCGACCCCAAAATGATTTTATGCAAGCGCAAGGGCGTTGTGTCGCCCTACTACTGCTGCCGCAAATTCAGCTATGACCCGCTGATGCGCATCCCCCGCCGCCAGGTCCTGCCCGAGCTGGACCCGCGGGATTTTACACTGGACGACTGAAAAGGAGAAGTCATGGATCACCCGAAACTTGAAGAATGGAAAACCGTCTGGCACGAAAGACGCTCCGTCACGATGGTGTATATCCTGCTGCGCATCTCGGTTGTGTTGGTCATGCTGGCACAGATTTTCAACGGAAACTTTGAAAATGTTTTTCTCTGCGTGCTGACGCTTATCCTGTTCATGATGCCCAGCGTCCTGGAAAAAAAGCTGGACATCACCCTGCCGAACACGCTGGAAATCATCATCCTGCTGTTCATTTATGCAGCGGAAATCATGGGCGAGATCGGCGCGTACTACGTCACCTTCCCCTACTGGGACACGGTGCTGCACACGCTGAACGGCTTTTTGTGCGCGGCCATCGGGTTCTCTTTGCTTGATATCCTCAACCGCGAGGCGCGGTTCCACCTGTCGCCGCTGTATCTGGCCATCGTGGCGTTCTGCTTCTCGATGACCGTCGGCGTCATCTGGGAATTTTTTGAGTGTACGATGGACCAGCTGTTCTTCCTCGATATGCAGAAGGACACCGTCGTCAACACGATTGGCTCCATCATGCTGGACCCCACGGGCGGCAATACGCCCACTGTGCTGAAAAACATCACCGACGTCATCGTCGTGCAGGCGGACGGCACCCAGACCGCACTGGGGCTGGGCGGGTATCTGGACATTGGTCTGCTGGACACGATGGAGGATCTGTTCGTCAACTTCATCGGTGCGCTGACGTTCTCGATCATCGGCTACTTCTACGTGTGCAGCCGCGGCGAAAACAAGTTTGCCAAACGGTTCATCCCGGTAGCCAACAACAGCACCCGCCCGAAGGATGCATCGTCCGAAGCGCCCGAAAAAAGCGAAATTGAGTAAGAGGCTCTCTTAAACAGGAACCGACCTCTCACGCCGCCGAGGCTACTTGACTTTCCATGAAATCATAGCCGGTATTCAAAAAGTAGTCAAAACCCACAATTTTAAACAGCATAAAAAAATAAGCGCTGAAACATCACGTTTCAGCGCTTATTTTATGGAGCTGGTGGCCGGACTTGAACCGGCGACCTGCTGATTACGAATCAGCTGCTCTACCAACTGAGCCACACCAGCACGCAAGACAACAATAAATATTATACAGATTTTTCCGGATAAGTCAATACCCTGACGAAAATTTTATTGCTGTTAAAAAGTTGTACTCTTATGTCACCAACAAAAACCGAGTTGGTGACAACAACAGGGGCAGTAAATACGCCCCGGAAAAAGAAAGTAAGGGTACAAAAATGAAGTACGAAATCGTTGGTATCGAACACGCAGTTGGTGATTTCACTCCGACCTCTGGCCGGAACGCAAACACCGTCCAGCATTATGACGTTTACCGTCTGCACACGCTGAAAAACAGTAAGGACGCCTACGGCCAGATTACCGCAGTCGTCCGCGCCACTCCTGACCAGATGGGCCAGATTGTTGCCGACCTCGGCGGTAACATTGTCGATGTTCCCGGTCACGTTCTGGACATGGAAGTCCGTAACAGCTTCGGAAAAATCAATCTGACTGATTACGAGGTTGTGCGCTGATATGGACGCTGCCCCACCACCGCTTGTACGGCCACCACCAAAATAAGCTGCCGTGGGGCGGCTCCTGATATGCGTTAGTTCTCGAATTGTTGATACCTCCAATTTCAACTGCTCGGCCTGTACACATTCTAGCGCGTATCAGGAGCCGCCCCACAATTTTGCCGGGATTCCCGGCATTCCTTGGCACTACGTCCATGGAATGCCAAATTCCATGCCAAAATCAAACAGCAGAGGTGGTACAGATGCCAGAACCAAGCATAAAAAGCCTAAAAGCCTATCAGTTCATGTTCGTTCTCTACCCAGAGAGCCAGCAGCCCGCAATCGACTATATTCAAGCCAACTGGCCTTGCGCATGGGCACTACATGACAAAGATACACATACCGAGCAGGAATTTCTCGACTACGGCAAACACCATGACGGCAACTGCCCTGATTGGCAAATAGGCGACCTCAAAAAGCCACATTACCATTTCGTGGTAAAGTTCAAAAATGCCCGCTACATTACGGGCGTTGCAAAAGAGATTCGCAAGCACTCCGAAATCAATGATGCCGCCATCAAGAAATGCTACAACCTGTACAAGGCGTATGTGTATCTCTGGCATCAGAACGACCCCGACAAATTCCAGTATGACCCGGAACAGGTTGTTGGTCTGCACGACTTCGACCCACCTCAACAGAACGAAGGTGTCACCGAGGAAGAACAGGTAGAGACAATGTTCAATGCGCCTGTGTTCTCCACGGTCAAGGAATTGGCCCGCTGGGCTTATGATAACGGTTGCTGGTCATCTTTCCGCAAGAACTATGGTCTGTGGAAAGACATTCAGAATGAATCCAAGGGCGGTACAGAAAATGCCTAGTATTTTCAATGTATGCACCCAACCGCTGGACGAACAGGGACAAGCTAAACCTTGCCCCTGCCGTTATACCAGAAAATGCCCCGATTCCACTGTAAAGTGTGATTACGGGGAACGTTACTGTAAAAACTGCTACACGGATGAAAACGGTAAGTTCCACCACGAACCTGCAAAGCTGAAAGACGGAACATTCTTCCCCTGCAACAACTTTGCTCCTCTTTCCCGTGACTGCAATCTCTGCGCATTCAACTACAAACGTCCGTTCTATTCTTCGATTCTGGGCGAGTATCGTCCGTTTGAGCAAAGAGCAAATAGAGATACGGACGGAGATTTACCCTTTTAATGGAGGTATCAACATGAATCCCAAAATTCGCTACAATCCCGACCATATCCACGTTTGGGTCAATCTTCCTGACCTGCCGAAGCTGGTCGATTTGTTCATACGTCGTGGCTTTTTGAAAGAAGCTGCGACCTGCTGTCAACTGCTCGACCATGCCCGCAAAGACCCTGACGTACAGGATTTTTACGATGATGGCAACGAGGTTCTCTTGCAGCTGGACATTGATACGCTGCATGACAAGATGGACGTCTGTTCCGTCGCCGTCAGCCCGCAGTTCCTTGGGATTGTGTCCGACGAGGGGGACGATTAAATGCGTGTCATTCAAAAGTCGCTGGTCGATTATAACGCAATCGACACCCTTATTCAAGTTCAGCGGTTCATCGGCAGTAAGCAGAATGCAACGCTGCTTTTCGACGCTAAACAAAGTTTAGCCCGCTGCTATGGCCGTCAGGCCGCTAACTACTCTTTGCTGGTTTCCAGCTATGAGGACAATTCTATTCACAAAATTGAGTTTGTCCCCCATGACTACCAGTTGTAACGCAAGCCCCCAAGCTGCGATTACATATAAAAATTTGAAGGAAGGAGGAAAGACAGTATGAACCCTTATATTACCGCTTATGCGGTTGCAGGTGATGCTGTCGCAGCCACTATGCCCGAAGCTCTTACCTCTGGTATCACTGAAGCTGTTTCTCTGGTCGGTACTGCGTTTAGCGCTATCACCAGCAACACCGTTCTGTGCGTGTTCCTGGGCGCTGCTCTCGTCAAGGTCGGCATGAGCATTTTCCGCTCTATGAAGCGTGCCGTTCGCTGATTTCAGCCCGCTGGGGCAGGGTGCAAGCCCTGCCCCTTCTTTTTTTGTTTCAACTCGAAAGAGGGTTTATATATGCTTTGGTATGTTGTTTGGGCTTTCTTTTTAACCCTTTTGGCTTTGGGTGGTGCGCTCTTCCTTGCCGCTGCGTTTACTTGGTTTAATCCTCCCAGATGATTTCTAACGACAACTAAAAAAGTCGCCATCACTGGCGGTGGGTGAATACTGCATTTATCATGAGGTGTTTATTTATGCTTCCGTTTTTGTTTTTTATTGCTGGTCTTTGTGAGGGTTATCTTCTTCTTTGTTTGTTAAATCGTTTCAAATAAAAAAAGCCGCCATCACTGGCGGCTGTTGATGTCAAAACGCTCTTGCAACCAATAAATGATGTTTGCAAAATTGGCATCAATTATTTTTATTGCTATTCCTATGATAATTGCTCCTGTTATAACTGCGTATAAGTTTAGATGTATTACCATTGCCACGATAAGATATAGCACCCAAATAATTGCTTTGTCTTTTGTATCCATATATATCGTCCTTTCGACCTTTTCTATATTTTACAACTTCTTGTAGGTGATGTCAATGAAAAAGCGATTACTTTCCTTACTTCTTGTTTTGGCAGTGGTGTTTTCGTTTTCCCTTTCTGCCTTTGCTACGGATACCGGCATTGATATTATTGATGACCCGCTATCATATTATTTTGAAAATCAGATGCTAGGCGTGCAAAAGGGTACTGGTGTTACTCTTGTTTGTCCTAAATGTGATTATAAGGTTGTTTATACTGGTGGCACATTAGTTACTTGCCCCTATGACGGTGAGGCTTTGGTACTTGCTGACCTTGCAGGTGTTCATGCCGAAAAAGTCCCCTCCGGCATCGGCCGCAAAGACCTTCCCGGCTACATCGACAATTCCGGTACGGCCCACGTCAGCAAAGAGGGAAAGCTCAAATTTGTGGCTCATCCTTGCTGGCTTGATGTTGGTGAACAAGAATCGAATAAATTTACTTTAACTGACCCCTATAAGCCTTACCGCGTGGAGGAAGAAGATGAAGATTACGGCCTATATGTCTATGACTGGCTTGGATATAATAACGGTATTAGCCATTTTTCACATTACACACAGCCGTTGTCAGATGATATGGGTTATGGAAATTTTGATTTTTACTGGATTATTGATAGTGGCTTTGTTCCCGGAACATACTATGTCGCTGCCGACCAGCCTACTGTGAAAAATTACTATTCTAAGTATGGTGCAGAGCCTCAAATTCTTAAAACAAAAGCTGGAGAATATAACCTTCCGAATGATAGTTATTGGGGTCTTGGCAACTTAGGCTTGTCTGACTATAACGCTGTATGTCATGAAAGACGTTGGTTTTATGCTGAAAACGCTAAGAGTACTTCAATCGACATTTATCTTTATCCCTTCCTCGTCACCTGTGACCCTACAGAAAACCCTGTTGAAGAAAAGAAAGAGGTCACGATAGAGGACAATAAATTCACCGGTAACATTTATGTAGATAATAGTACCAATATCACGTACATCTACCCCAAGTACACCACGGTAAATGTAAACAACGAGACAGTGATTGAGGTTGCCGACCATCCGCTGATTTATAATCCCGAATCGAAAACCTACTATGTCTATGACCAAACCACCAATAACTACTATTACATAAACTACGAAGCAGATCCCGCGCCGACGCCCAGTCCTGCACCTACGGTGACCCCCACGCCGACACCTGCTCCGACAGAAGTACCTACGCCCAGCCCTGCTCCGACAGAGGAACCTTCTCCCAGTCCTGAACCCGGTAACGACCATTGTGACCATACTGGCATTATTGCGGTTCTTGAAGAAATTCGGGATAAAATGGTTGTCGGCTTTACAGATATTACGGCAAATATACACGCCGATATGGTAGACTTCAAAGCAGCGGTTGTTGCTGGTTTCACCGATATTACTACAAATATTACGGCAGTGGTGGCAGATTTCAAGGCCGCTGTCGTTGCTGGCTTCGCTGACATTTCCGCAAACTTCCAACTGGCAATAGATAACTTGAATATCAACATTCAGAACTTCTTTAACAAGAAAATGGAAGATTTGCCCGAGCCGACGCCAACTCCCAGCCCGACGCCGGAGCCTTCCAATCCGACACCCAGTCCGTCCCCGTCTCCTGCGCCGCTTGACCCCATTCTCCCCGAAACGCAGAACTTAATTATCCCGAAGATGAACAGCAACACCTTCACCGATGAACACGGTACATGGATTGCTTCTGGTTCTTCAAAGTACAGTGATGTGTTCGATTTCTTCCGTGCCTTTGACCGCTCCAATTCTGAAATTTGGGAAACAAATGTAAGTCCCTCTTATCTGCAAATTGAAATTCCTGACCCCCAAAATTATTACATTGACGGTTATATTATGCGGATTTCTAAATTCACTAACCGTTACGCTAAAGAATGGACGCTTCAAGGCTCTGACGATGGTGAAACATGGGACGACTTGGACACGCAAAAAGACCAAAATCTTTCGGATATGCAAGAACACAAATATACACTTACCCTGCGCAAGGCGTATAAATACTACCGCTTGAATATGTCGAACTATGCAAGCTCTATGTGTTCCCTTAGTCACTTCAATCTTCTGGGCTATGATGCAAAAGATGTTGTAACTCCTACACCTGCACCGACTGACCCGCCCTCGCCTAGTCCTGCACCTGACCCCGGTACAGACCCGACACCTGTACCCACACCTGGCGGCGGCACTGTTCCCGCTCCGGGCGGTGATTCTAACATCAGCGGCGGTGACGATGAAGGTTTGTTCGGTTGGATTTGGGATTTGCTCAAAGATATTGTAAAATCTATCCTCAAAGCAATTTTCAAAATCATTGCTAATATCCTCGGTTTCCTTATCTGGATTGTGGAACGAGTTGGCTTGCTACTGCCTTTCCTTCCCGGCCCTGCGGTAGCTGCTCTTGGCGCTGGAGTTGTTCTTGTTTTCGTTATCCGCATTATCCGCTTCATCAGGGGGTGATGATATGAAGAAATTTTTTCTGGCGTTATTGCTTGCGGCGTCTGCTGCGTGTATGGCGGCGCAGGTCGCTTTTGCCGACGATTCTGGTTTTATTGCTGGCGGCGGTTCTGCTGGCTCTGGTTCGGGCGTAGGCCGTGACGATATTGCCACATCTGAAACCGCAAGTGGTGTAGGCCGTGACGATGTTCTCGCTTTCGGTAGCGACATGAAGGATTCTGTCGATAAATATGGCGGCGGCCTTGGTGAAGGTATCGACTACGCTAAAGAAATGTGGGATAAAACCATTAACGGTATAAACCGCTATGGCCTGTTCTTTGCTGATTCTTTGGGCGAAGTCCTCTGGCATGACCCTGTGTTTCTTTTCTACCTGACAATTACCATTGTCGGCCTTGTTGCGCTCGGTGTTATCCGCGCTTTAACCTCGTGAGGTGCTTTATATGGAATCTTTCTATTTTGTTCTCAACAAAGCAATGGAAGCCTTTCAAACGGAAATGAACGTTTTAGGCTATACGTTCAGTTTCTACAACGTTTTCTGGTGGACAATCATTGCCGGCGCTTTCGTCTGGTGTCTGTTCCACATCATTTTGGGGTGATACTATGAATAAACTCCCTTACTTCCTCGTTGCCCTCTGCCTGTGTATGTTCTGCTCTTTCTCGGCTTATGCAGATGATGCAGCGGCGCAAGCCGATTCCGCTGCATCATCGGACGAAGTGGTTGTCCCTCCCGAAGAAGGAAAGGTTGTTCAGGTGCAGGGTGTACAGACATACGACCCGCAACTGTATGAGCGGATGGATAAATTGCAAGAATCCATTGATGCACTTACAGAAGCCATCGTACCTGCCGCAGAAGGGGCAGAATCAAGCGCAGAAGATGCAGGAGGGCAAGATTATACCTCACAGCTTTCTACGATTTCCGGGCAGCTTGTGAGCCTGCAAGAAGCCGTTGTAATGTCCACTCCCGAAAGTGCCGAAGAACCCAATATCTGGGATAAGCCTTTCAATGAGTATACCCCTTTGGAAGGGTATGCGCTTTTGACCTTCGTTATCATCCTCGCTGCCTGTGGTCTTTCAATTTTTAGGAGGTTCTAACCATGCAGACGTATTTTGCTGATTTGCTGGCGTTCTTTGGCATTTCTGGCGCTCCGCAGACCTTCGCTGAACTTATCCCTTGGATGTTCGGTGTGCTGGTTGCTCTGGGCATCGTTCTTGCCTGTTTTCGTCTTATCTCGGAATGTATTAACGCTGGGCGGTGGTTTCGTTGATTTACATTCTTATTGCTGCCGCTTGCTTTCTGCTTTGGCTGTTTCCCGGCGTTCGCTGTGCTCTGACGCATCCCTTTCACTGCATTTACTATGGTGTCAAGGATGGCTATAACTATATCAGATATAAGCAGGGCAATTTGCGCAAGACTGGCAATCTGGACATTTTCTGCGGTTATTTCGGCAATGGTAAAACTCTGTCACTCGTCAAGCAGGTTGTCTGCCGGGAATATAAGCGGTATGACGGTCTTACAGTCTGGTGCAATCGTCGGCAGAAATTTGTAACACAGCGTATCTTGATTCTCTCTAATGTTGATTTGTGTGTTCCGTATGAACGGCTCACGGGTCTGGCACAGGTTTGCGCAATTAGTAAAGCCAATGAGATTTACGACGATGAACACGATACTTTGACTATCACTATCGTCTGTATGGATGAATTGAGTGTACAGATGAATAGCCGTTCTTTCAAGGATAATATCAATGCTTATTTCCTCAATACTCTCATGTGCTGTCGGCATTATCACATTAGTTTTTATGGTAGTGCTCAACGGTTTCAGCATGTAGATAAAATGCTGCGCGACGTCACGATGAATGTTGTTCAGTGTAAGAAGGTTTGGCGTTTTCAGTTCAATTCCTATTACGATGGTTTTCAGTTGGAAAACGCGCAGGACCCTACTCTTGTTCGTCCGCTGCGTAGAGCGTGTTGGTTTGTCACCGATGCAGACTATAACGCTTACGATACTTTGCAGGTCGTGGACAATCTGCAAAAGTCCTTCAATGAGAACGATATGCTCACCGAAGCAGAAATTCTTGCTAATCAGGCTGCACCTGCTCCTGTTGGCATGGATGCTGTTACTCCCAGTAGAAAAGCCAAAAAGATTATGAGAGAAAAGGTAAATAGATAGTATGGATGTATTGATTTCGCAAGGATTTTTGTATCGTCTTGCACTGTTCATGCTGGTGGCAGTAGCTTACGTGTACTGCATAACCAGACCGTGACAAGGCGGCAAGCGCGCGCAAGGGGCACGGGGGCTTTGCCCCCGCCCCGGCGCGCGCCTTGCCGCACACTTCCCCCTCCGTGGGGTTCACAAAAATAAGCACCCTGTACCCGGCATTGCTGCCAGATACAGGGTGCTTTTTAGTTAATCATCTGAAACTCTATTTACAGTTACTATGTTGTATGCGTCCGCTCCTTCGTCCGTTTCCTCATTCAAACGCCATCTGGTCATGGTTTTTGCGTCTGTAACGCTCCATGCTCTGACGAGATATTTGTCCCAAAACTTGTCTACCTTGTTCCAAACTTCAACTTCGTATAAATCCATTTTTCATTACCTCCATAAGCCCGTATAGCCTGATAGCACAGCTTTGATTTTTAATTTGTCATAACTTTTTGTAAATGCGCAATATATCATTTAAGTATTTATCATCGGTTAGTATATAGATACAATCGAGGTATGTATATATTTTAATATTTAAACGCTCCTTCTCGTGCTCATCTTTTGTTGCATCCCATACCTTTCGTTTGTTATCAACAATAGCATTTAGCGCTTCAAGCACCTTTTTCTCATGCTTCGTCATTTCAAATACCTCCATAAGCCCGTATAGCCCGATAGCACAGCTTTTAAATTTAGAATCTACTTAGAACGGGCAAACTCTATCAGTAACTTCAACAGCGAACTCTTTTACAAGTTCTTGAACCTCGCTGATGAACCGTTCATAATTGACTGCCTCTTTGTACTTATCGACAATCGGTACAAGTTTCTTGTTATAGTTTTCAATGACCGTGTACGTCGGCTTGACATTGCCGAACGGTGCATACCCTGTAACGATAACTGTATCGTTGGAAATGATATAGGCATCAAATGCCCATCCCTCGCAGCGCGTACCGTAATAATCTGCATCCAGATAATCAAGCGCACGCAAGGAGCAGTAGCTCAAGCAGATGATGTTCGAGTAAGCAACGCGAATAGCCTTTTTAGTAGTACGAATTTTCATTTCAAATACCTCCAAAATTTAGTGTAAAATAAAAAAGCCCTCTTTCGAGGGCAACGAACCAAAATCAAATACGGACGAAATCAGATAACGGAATCCTGTAACCGTGAATACGGATATAAGCATCTCCTTTAGCCGAGTACAGAACCTTCACACGATGGTAACTATACTTGCCTACCCAAGCGCCAGAAGCACAGTAGACATAATCGTCAACACCGTACTCAATACCGTGAATCTCCAAACCAGACAACCCGCTGTAATAAGCGATAGCGTCGTGAGAAGTGCAATACTCTTTAGCAGTCATTTTCAAAACCTCCAAAAACAAAAAAGAAAAAGAAGAAAAGGGATAAGGGTTTTAGGGTGTTTCCCTTGGGCAATCGAACCTATCTGTCCGTACCCCACGTACCCCAGAAACGTAAAAGAAAAAGCCCCCTTTCGGGGGCAACTGCTTACTCATCATCAGATTCAAGTAAGTCTCTGAAAGACGCATAACCAACGATGTTTGCGATGTAGTCACGGTCATACTCGAAGATGTCGTTCAGCGTACAAGCGCTTATCGCGTCGCCGTACTCGTTGCGAAGTACCATTTCAACCATGTCGCACTGCTCATCAGAAAGAACACAGCGCGTGTTGATTGCGTCGCCCCAGAACGAGAAACTACGAACGGAAACATTGTAACGAACGGTCATATTGATTACCTCCAAATGCCCGTATAGCCTGTTAGCACAGCTGTAAACTTAAAAAGCCCCCTTTCGGGGGCTGCGAATCTTAGCCGTTTGCCCTTGCCGACCTGTAAGCCTTCAAGAGCGCGTTCATCTGATTGATGCCGTAAGCATCTGTTTCAAGCTGAAACTCAACTTGATGCAGTTGCTTGTTGCATCTGAACCAGAGCGTCAAGTTCAGTTCCTTCGCTGCTCGGACAATGTCCTTTGCGACCTGCTGCTGCTTCGTTTTCATCTTGTACGTTGCTGTCATTTGAAATACCTCCAATTCTGTTTAGAGCCTTGTGTGGCTCTTTGAGCCTAAGAAACACCTTGAAATCAAGGACGCTCGGAGAGCGCCGCGCCCAATTTATAAAAGCGCGGGGATTGGAAACGCAGCACTTGCAGTCTGGGGGGCTTGCATATATGGCCCCCCAGACGTACC
>ENA-OPMG01001833-OPMG01001833.1-human-gut-metagenome-genome-assembly--contig:-NODE-1833-length-11294-cov-3.446481_pt1 | contig 11294 bp, 4 predicted proteins | sample MGYA00241522_ERZ501741 | MGnify/ENA primary metagenome ERZ501741 (study PRJEB25962, sample SAMEA2042616) | human gut metagenome | biome: human gut; feature: human-associated habitat; material: faeces...
TGTTGTAAGAAGAATCTGACCGAGACGAGCGCCGTCTTCAGCAGCGGCACCGTTAAAGCCGTACCATGCAAACCAAAGAATGAATACACCGAGAGCACCGAGTGTGATGCTGTGACCGGGGATAGCGTTTACCTTGCCGTTCTTGCCGTACTTACCGATACGGGGTCCGAGAATGATTGCGCCGACAAGTGCCGAGATACCGCCGACCATATGAATTACGATTGAACCTGCAAAGTCGATACAGCCGAGCTGTGCAAGCCAACCCTGACCGTTCCAAACCCAACCTGCTTCAATCGGGTAAACAACGAGTGAAATAATTGCGCTGTAAACACAGTATGCCGAGAATTTTGTACGCTCTGCCATAGCACCTGAAACGATAGTAGCTGCTGTAGCACAGAATACAAGCTGGAATACGAATGAGTTCCAATCAAAGTTCATCCAGTCTGTGAACATATTGAGGTTTGGAACACCGATGAATCCTGCAACATAGTCCTCAGACATCATAAGTCCGAAGCCTAACAGGCTGAATACAACCGTACCGATACAAAAGTCCATCAGGTTTTTCATAATGATGTTACCTGCGTTTTTAGCTCTTGTAAAACCGGTTTCAACCATTGCAAATCCGCACTGCATAAAGAACACGAGTAATGCGCCAATCATAAACCAGACGCCTGTGCCTCCGTAAATTAGTTCTGCCATATAAATCTCTCCTTTTATCAAAATAACAAAAACGGCGTGGAGTTGACAGTTTAATTCTGTCAATCACACGCCGTTGTGTTACCAGTTATACAATATAAATAATGTTATTTAGTATAAATAGAGGTTCTATCAATCACACACCGAAAAGAAGTTCGCCGTATGAAGGATAAGGCCAGTATTCCGAAGCTGTTTCTGTTTCCATTGCGTCACCGACAGCTCTGAGTTCCTGCATAAGTGCAAATACTGTTTCTCTGTAGTACTTAGCATACTTGAGGTTGTCATCGCTGTAGTCGCTTGCCTTGATAACAGCCTCTTCAAGCTCTGCAGTTTTCTTTGAGAAACATACAAGTTTGTTTGAAAGGCTTGTAATAAGGTCTTCCTCAACACTTGTAGGAATAGCGTCTGAAAGTGCCTTCTTGGCAAGTGCTGTATCCGTAAGATCTCTTACATATGATGTAACGGCAGGAAGAATGTTCTTCTTAGCCATATCAATCATTGTGAGAGCCTCAATGTTAATCTGCTTAGAATAGCTTTCAAGCTCAATTTCATATCTTGCACGGATTTCGTCTGCCGAACAAATCTTATTCTTAACAAAGAGGTCAATATTCTTCTTGTCAAGGAAGTGTTCCATTGCGTCAGGAAGTGACTTGAGGTTAAGAAGTCCTCTTCTTTCAGCCTCTTCAACCCACTCGGGAGCGTAGTTGTTGCCGTTGAAGATAATGTTCTGATGCTCTGTGAATACTTTCTTAACAAGAGCCTTGATAGCTGCGTCCATATCATCCGCATCTTTAAGCACATCGTAGAACTCTGAAAGTTCTTCGGCTACCATAGTGTTGAGCATATAGTTAGGGCAGGCAATGTTAAGTGAAGAACCAAGTGCTCTGAATTCAAACTTGTTACCTGTGAATGCAAAAGGTGATGTACGGTTACGATCCGATGTGTCCTTCATAAAGTCAGGAAGAACATCAACGCCTGTTCTCATCTTCTGCTTACCCTTGCTTACATATTCTCTGTCATTGATGATTGAATCAACGAGTTCGCCGAGGTCATCACCGAGATACATTGAAATGATTGCAGGCGGGGCTTCGTTAGCGCCGAGACGGTGGTCGTTACCTGCCGATGCAACCGTGATTCTGAGAAGATCCTGATACTCGTGAACAGCCTTTACAACTGCTGCAAGGAAAAGCTGGAACTGAAGGTTGTTTTCAGGAGTCTTGCCGGGCTCAAGAAGGTTTTCGCCTGTGTTGGTTGAAATTGACCAGTTGTTGTGCTTACCGGAACCGTTAACACCTGCGAACGGCTTTTCGTGAAGAAGACAAACAAGACCGTGTCTTTCGGCAACCTTCTTCATAACTTCCATTGTAAGCTCGTTGTGGTCGGTTGCAATGTTTGTTGTTGTGAAGATAGGAGCAAGCTCGTGCTGTGAAGGAGCAACTTCGTTATGCTTTGTCTTTGCAAGGATACCGAGTTTCCAGAGTTCCTCGTCAAGGTCTTTCATATAAGCAGCAACTCTTGTCTTGATTGCACCGAAGTAATGGTCGTCAAGTTCCTGTCCTTTAGGAGCTTTTGCACCGAAAAGTGTTCTGCCTGTATAAATAAGATCCTCTCTCTGGTCGTAAGCGTCCTTATCAATAAGGAAGTATTCCTGCTCCGGACCTACTGTTGTTGTAACTCTTGTAACATTTTCTTTGCCGAGAAGATGAAGAATCTTTACAGCCTCTGTATTAATTCTCTCCATTGAACGAAGAAGAGGAGTTTTCTTATCGAGAACCTCGCCTGTATAAGAACAGAATGCTGTAGGAATGTAAAGTGTTCCGTCCTTAACGAATGCATATGATGTCGGATCCCATGTTGTATAGCCTCTTGCCTCGAAAGTGGCACGAATACCGCCGCTTGGGAAAGAAGAAGCATCAGGCTCGCCCTTTACAAGCTCTTTACCTGAGAACTCCATGATAACCTGACCTTCACCGTTCGGTGCGATAAAGCTGTCATGCTTTTCGGCTGTAATACCTGTCATCGGCTGGAACCAGTGTGTGTAGTGGGTACAGCCCATTTCAACTGCCCAGTCCTTCATAGCAGCCGCAACAACATTTGCAACGCTGAGGTCAAGCGGTTCACCGTTCTGGATTGTCTTTTTCAAAGCCTTGTAAGTTGACTTTGGAAGTCTTTCCTGCATCTTCTGGTCATTAAATACCATGCTGCCAAAAATTTCGGGAACTTTTGCCATTTTAATTCTCTCCTATCCATTTTGAAAATAAATTTTAATGGTCTGATTTTTGCTTTATAAAAACAGAAAAGGACACTGTAAGCCTCAGCTCACAGCGCCCTTGCTGTCTTTGATGTTGTTAGTATATTCCACTTTTGCGAATTTGTCAATACATTTTTTGAAAAAAGTTTTGAAATTGCAAGTTTTATTAAATTTCCTGCAAAATTAAGTTGAAACACCAATAAGAGTTGCATATTTTCTACAACAATCACAGTAAAATGAAAGTTTTACCCTTAAAAGTTGCAATTTTCCTCTATTTTCCCTTGACAAAGCACAATGTATAGTTATATAATCTAAGTGCTGATTTTTCTTGATCAACGATGACAGGGCATTTCAGAACATCAGCCGACCTGCACATTCACCTTTGCAGGATATAGCATAGGCTGAGCATAGCGGTTTTACCGCTGAGAAGAGATTGGGCATTTTACAATTACATATATATGATTGATTATTAACCGGCAGAACATTAATTGCCACTTTGAACCGATAAGTTTACGAAAGCAAACTTCCTTTTACATATATATGTATATAAAAAGTCCACTGAATAATTTTTGTGATTAACAGGAAAGGGTGATTATTAATGGAACAGACAGTCAGAGAGAACAACAAGACTCTGTATTCTCCGAAGTTTGAACATGATAACTGCGGTATCGGAGCTGTTGTTAATATTAAGGGTATCAAGTCACACGACACCGTGGCAAACGCTCTGACAATTGTTGAAACTCTCGAACACAGAGCAGGTAAGGATGCCGAAGGCAAAACAGGTGACGGCGTGGGTATTCTTCTCCAGATTTCACACAAATTTTTTAAGAAGGCAGCTGCTGAAATCGGCATTAAGCTCGGTTCCGAAAGAGATTACGCTGTAGGTATGTTCTTCTTCCCTCAGAATGAGCTTGCAAGAAATCAGGCAAAGAAGATGTTTGAAATCATTGCAGAAAAAGAAGGTCTTACAGTTCTCGGTTGGAGAAATGTTCCGTCAAAGCCCGAGGTACTCGGTCACAGAGCTGTTGAATGTATGCCTGCAATTATGCAGTGCTTTATCAAAAGACCTCACGGCGTAAAGAGAGGTCTTCCGTTCGACAGAAAGCTCTATGTTGCAAGAAGAGTTTTTGAACAGAGTAATGAAGACACATATGTAGTTTCACTTTCAAGCAGAACTATTGTATATAAAGGTATGTTCCTTGTCGGCGATCTCCGTAACTTCTTCCTTGATCTTCAGGACGAGGATTACGAGTCTGCAATCGCTATGGTTCACTCCCGATTTTCAACCAACACAAATCCAAGCTGGCAGAGAGCTCATCCTAACAGAATGATTGTTCACAACGGTGAAATCAACACAATCAGAGGCAACGCTGACAAGATGCTTGCCCGTGAGGAAACAATGCGTTCGGAGCATCTCAAGGGCGACCTTGACAAGGTTATTCCTGTTGTAAACACAGAGGGTTCAGACTCTGCAATGCTTGATAACACACTTGAATTTCTCGTAATGAGCGGTATGGAGCTTCCTCTTGCCGTTATGATTACAATTCCGGAGCCGTGGGATAATAACGGCACAATGAGCCAGAAGAGAAAGGACTTCTATCAGTATTATGCAACAATGATGGAGCCGTGGGACGGTCCTGCGTCAATCCTTTTCTCTGACGGTGACATTATGGGTGCGGTTCTTGACCGTAACGGTCTGCGTCCGTCAAGATATTACATCACGGATGACGGCAACCTCATTCTTTCATCGGAAGTCGGCGCACTTCCTATTGATCCCGCAAAGATTGTTACAAAGGAAAGACTTCGCCCGGGCAAAATGCTTCTTGTCGATACGGTTCAGGGCAGACTCATTGATGACGATGAACTCAAAGAGTATTATGCGTCAAAACAGCCTTACGGCGAATGGCTCGACAGTAATCTTGTTTGTCTTAAAGACCTCAAAATTCCTAATATGAAGGTTGAGGAGCATTCATATAAAGAAAGGCAAAAACTCCAGAAGGCTTTCGGATATACCTACGAAGATGTTATGACATCAATCCTTCCTATGGCAAAGAACGGCACAGAGTCAATTGCCGCAATGGGTACAGACAGTCCGCTTGCAGTTCTTTCAAAAGAACCGCAGCCGCTTTTCAACTACTTCAAACAGCTCTTTGCACAGGTTACAAACCCGCCGATTGACGCAATCCGTGAGGAAGTTGTAACATCAACAACAATTTATATCGGTGAGGACGGCAACATCCTTGAGGAGCGTCCCGAAAACTGCAAGGTTATGAAGATTCACAACCCGATTCTTACATCAACCGATATTCTCAAAATCAAGAATATGCACATTCCGGGCTTTAAGGTTGCGGTTATCCCGATTCTCTACTACAAGAACACAAGACTTTCAAAGGCTGTTAAGCGACTTTTCATTGAAGCTGACAAGGCTTACAATGACGGTGCAAATATTCTTATCCTCTCCGACAGAGGAGTTGACGAAAACCATCTTGCAATTCCGTCACTTCTTGCAGTATCCGCTCTTCATCAGCACCTTGTTGCAACAAAGAAGAGAACTTCACTTGCAATGATACTTGAAAGCGGTGAGCCGAGAGAAGTTCATCATTTTGCAACACTTCTCGGCTACGGTGCAAGTGCAATCAACCCGTATCTTGCTCAGGAAACAATTCACGAGCTTATCGGTGATGACCTTCTTGACAAGGACTACTACGCAGCAGTTGACGATTACAACAGCGCAGTTCTCCACGGCATCGTAAAGATTGCGTCAAAAATGGGTATTTCAACAATCCAGTCATATCATGGCTCACAGATTTTTGAGGCTATCGGTATCGGCAAGGATGTTATTGACGAATACTTCACAGGCACAGTCAGCAGAATCGGCGGTATCACAATCAAGGATATCGAAAAGAATGTTGACAAACTTCACACAGCGGCATTTGATCCGCTTGACCTCGGTGTAAGCGATGAGCTTGAATCCCGTGGTTCGCACAAGTTCAGAAGCGGCAAAGAGGAACACCTCTACAATCCGCAGACTATATATATGCTCCAGCAGGCAACAAGAACAGGCGACTATGAGCTTTACAAAAAGTATTCTCATATGATTTCCGAAGAAATGGATCCTGTAAACATCAGAGGTCTTTTCGACTTCAACTTTGCAGAAACTCCTGTTCCGCTTGATGAGGTTGAAAGCGTTGATTCAATCGTAAAGCGTTTCAAGACAGGCGCTATGTCCTACGGTTCAATCTCACAGGAGGCTCACGAAACACTTGCGATTGCAATGAATCAGCTTCACGGCAAATCAAACTCCGGTGAGGGCGGCGAAAGCCTTGAAAGACTTCTCACAAAAGGACAGAAGGTTGACAGATGTTCTGCAATCAAGCAGGTTGCGTCAGGTCGTTTCGGTGTTACATCAAGATACCTCACATCTGCAAACGAAATTCAGATTAAAATGGCTCAGGGTGCAAAGCCGGGCGAAGGCGGACATCTTCCGGGCAAAAAGGTTTATCCCTGGATTGCAAAAACCCGTCATTCAACACCGGGCGTATCGCTCATCTCTCCCCCACCGCACCACGACATTTACTCAATCGAGGACCTTGCACAGCTTATCTACGACCTCAAGAATTCTAACAAAGATGCAAGAATCTCTGTTAAGCTCGTTTCGGAATGCGGTGTAGGTACGGTTGCCGCAGGCGTTGCAAAAGCAGGTGCAGGCGTAATCCTTATTTCAGGTTATGACGGCGGTACAGGCGCTGCTCCGAGAAACTCAATCTACAACGCAGGTCTGCCGTGGGAACTCGGTCTTGCCGAGGCTCATCAGACACTCATTATGAACGACCTTCGTAACAAGGTTGTTATTGAAACCGACGGTAAGCTTATGAACGGCCGTGATGTTGCAATTGCAGCAATGCTCGGTGCAGAGGAATTTGGCTTTGCAACTGCTCCGCTTGTAACTCTCGGTTGTGCAATGATGAGAGTATGTAACCTTGATACCTGCCCGTTCGGTGTTGCCACACAGAACCCCGAGCTCAGAAAAAGATTCTGCGGCAAGCCCGAATATGTAATAAACTTTATGAAGTTTGTAGCAAGCGAACTTCGTGAATATATGTCAAAGCTCGGTGTAAAAACCGTTGATGAGCTTGTCGGAAGAATTGACCTCATCAAGAGAAAAGAAGGCATCACAGGACAGGCTGCCGAGGTTGACCTTTCTAACATTCTTGATACAAACTTTGTTTCGGAAAAGGTTGAATACAACAAAAAGAGCCTTTATGATTTCAAGCTTGAATCAACACTTGACGAGAGAATCCTCTGCAAAGAATTTGCAAAGGTTCTTGCAAAAGGCACAAAGAAAAAGGTTGAAGTCAATGTTAAGAACACCGACCGTTCATTCGGTACAATCTTCGGTTCTGAGGTTACAAGAAAGCATTACAACAACCTTGATGACGATACATTTACAGTAGTCTGCAACGGTTCGGGCGGTCAGAGCTTTGGCGCATTCATTCCAAAGGGACTCACACTTGAACTTGTGGGCGACTCAAACGACTACTTCGGCAAGGGACTTTCAGGCGGTAAGCTGGTAGTTTATCCTCCGAAGAACTCAACATTTGACGCAGGTAACAACATCATCATCGGTAATGTTGCACTTTACGGCGCAACAAGCGGCAAGGCATTTATCAACGGTGTTGCAGGCGAGCGTTTCTGCGTAAGAAACTCAGGCGCAACGGCAGTTGTTGAGGGTGTCGGCGACCACGGTTGTGAATATATGACAGGCGGTCGGGTTGTTGTTATCGGCAAAACAGGCAAAAACTTTGCCGCAGGTATGTCCGGCGGTGTTGCCTATGTTCTTGATGAAGAAAGAGACCTTTACACAAAGCTTAACAAGGAAATGGTTCTCTTCTCTGAGGTAACAGAAAAGTACGATATAATCGAACTCAAGACGCTTATTGAAGAACATGTTGCAGCAACAGGTTCACAGAGAGGCAAGAAAATCCTTGATAACTTTGACGAGTATCTTCCGAAATTCAAGAAGATTATTCCGCACGACTACAAGAGAATGATGGCTGCAATTGCCGCTTATGAAGAAAAAGGTCTTACAAACGAGCAGGCACAGATTGAAGCTTTCTACGAAATTGTGAATAATAAATAAGGAGGGGATATTTATGGGAAAGCCAACAGGATTTATGGAATATAAGCGTGAGGATGCCCCGGCATACTCCGTAAAAGAAAGAATCAAAAATTTTGACGAATTTCACGATCCCCTCAGCAAAGAGGATCAGCAAAAACAGGGTGCAAGATGCATGGACTGTGGCGTGCCTTTCTGTCAGGCAGGAATGCAGATTGGTTCTGCATTCTCAGGCTGTCCGCTTAACAACCTCATTCCCGAATGGAATGACCTCATCTACAAGGGCAACTGGGAACAGGCTTACAACCGTCTTAAAGTTACAAACAACTTTCCCGAATTCACATCCCGTGTATGTCCTGCTCTCTGTGAAAAGGCATGCACCTGCGGTGCAAACGGTGACGCTGTCAGCGTAAGAGCCAACGAATACGGAATCATTGAAAATGCCTATGAAGAAGGTCTTGCAGACGCAAGAATTCCAAAGGTAAGAACAGGCAAGAAAATTGCAATCATCGGTTCGGGTCCATCGGGACTTGCCGCTGCCGACCAGCTCAATCAGCGCGGTCACTCTGTAACGGTATTTGAACGCAATGACAGAGTAGGCGGTCTGCTTATGTACGGCATTCCGAATATGAAGCTTGAAAAAGATGTTATCGAACGCAAGATTAACATTATGGAAGAAGAAGGCGTAACCTTTGAAACCTGCTCAAATGTCGGCAAAGACATCAAGGCAAGCGAAATTCTCAAGGACTTTGACCGAGTAATCCTTGCTTGCGGTGCATCAAATCCGAGAGATATCAAAGTTCCCGGCAGAGAGGCTAACGGCATTCACTTTGCCGTTGACTTCCTCAAATCAACAACAAAGTCACTTCTTGACTGCAACCTCAGAGAGGGTACATTCATCAGCGCAAAAGGCAAGAATGTAATGGTAATCGGCGGCGGCGACACAGGTAACGACTGCGTCGGCACAAGCATCAGACACGGTGCAAAATCCGTTCTCCAGCTTGAAATGATGCCTAAACTTCCCGACACAAGAAGTGCCGATAACCCATGGCCGCAATGGCCGAGAGTCTGCAAAACAGACTACGGTCAGGAAGAGGCGATTGAAGTTTACGGTCACGATCCACGAGTTTATCAGACAACCGTTAAGCAGTTCATTGCTGACAAAAACGGTAATCTTGTAGGTGCGGAGCTTGTTAAGCTCAAACCCGAAAAGGATGCTAAAACAGGCAGACTTATGATGAAAGAGGTTGAAGGCTCAGAATACAAGGTTGATGTTGAACTCGTACTCATTGCGGCAGGATTCCTCGGCAGTGAAAACTATGTAACCAAGGCATTCGGTGTTGAAACAAACGCAAGAACCAATGTTGCAACGGCAGAAGGCTCACACAAGACAAATGTTGAAAATGTATTTGTTACGGGCGATATGCACAGAGGACAGTCACTTGTTGTCTGGGCGATTCGTGAGGGCAGAGATGTTGCCAAAGAGGTTGACGAAAGCCTTATGGGATACACAAATCTTTAATTGATTACAAATAACCTGATAATCCTCAATTTTTCGATATACCGGTTAATAATCAGAAAGCGCAGGAGCGGATTTCCCTCCTGCGTTTTTCTTTGTCATTTAGGGTTTGTTTCTGTTGCATATCAATATGATTGATGATAAAATAAAGGATATATACAATGCAATAAAATGTGAGGAAATATTATGAGTAACAGACCTGAAACCAATAAACAAAGCTGTCCCGTTTACAAAAAATGCGGCGGTTGTCAACTGCAAAATCTGTCATATCCCGAACAGCTTGAATTCAAGCAGAGAAAAGTCGAAAAACTTCTCAAACGCTTTTGCACCGTTGAAAAAATTATCGGAATGAAAACTCCCTACCACTACCGCAACAAGGTTCAGGCGGCTTTTTATACGGACAAAAAGGGCAAAATCATTTCGGGTGTGTATCAGTCTGGCAGTCATCATGTTGTCGGAATTGACAGCTGTCAGACAGAGGATGTTATTGCCGACAAAATCATCGTTGCAGTACGCAAGCTCCTCCCCTCTTTCAGAATGACAACCTATAACGAGGACACAGGCAAAGGTTTTCTCCGTCACATTCTTGTGAAAAGAGGCTTTGCGACAAATCAGATTATGCTTGTGCTTGTGACAGGTACACCTGTTTTTCCGTCAAAAAACAATTTTGTAAAAGCGATTCTGCAACAGTTTTCCGAAATCACAACCATTGTGCAAAATATAAACCCCTACCGCACCAACCTTGTACTCGGTGACAATCAGAAAGTGCTGTACGGCAAGGGTTATATTGAGGATATTCTCTGCGGTTGCAGGTTCAGAATTTCGCCGAAAAGCTTTTACCAAATTAACCCCGTTCAAACCGAAGTTTTGTACGGCAAAGCAATTGAATTTGCAAATCTCAAAGGCAACGAAACCGTGCTTGACACATACTGCGGAATCGGCACAATCGGCATAATTGCCGCCAAAAACGGTGCAGGCAATGTTATCGGTGCAGAACTTAACGGCGATGCCGTGAGGGATGCAATCGTAAACGCAAGAGCAAATAATCTGAAAAATATCCGTTTCTACAAAGCCGATGCGGGCGAGTTCATGAGAGAAGCTGCAGACGAGGACGAAAAGCCCGATGTTGTGTTCATGGATCCGCCAAGGGCCGGAAGTGACCGAAAATTTCTCAACTCACTAATAAAAATGTCTCCGAAAAAGGTTGTCTATGTTTCCTGCAACCCCGAAACATTGGCAAGAGATTTAGCCTACCTAACCCAAAACAGCCCCTACAAAGCCCAAAAAATCCAACCCGTAGATATGTTCCCCCACACAGCACACATCGAGACCGTAGTCTTGATGTCAAGAAAATAATTAAGCAATATAAAATTCGGCTTGTTTGCTGATTTTTTCTAAATCTAAAATTATATATTTAACCATCAAAAGCACTCGGATATATCTTATGGAAACATATCCAACGCAAAATTTCGTTCAGGTTGTAACCTCGGATTAGATAATGCAAATTGAGTGAGTGGATTAGATGTCAGGGTGTTTGGAGAGAATTTTATAGGACAAAAATCTGACGGTCAATCCTGCAATTCGACCGTTTTGAGGGGTTAATGAACAGTGAAATAGATGTTAATAGAAATTAGATAAATCGGAATTTGTGGAGGTACTTTATGAACGAGAGAGAAAAAATTATCCGATTATGGTTTGATATGTGGATTAAG
>ENA-OPMG01001846-OPMG01001846.1-human-gut-metagenome-genome-assembly--contig:-NODE-1846-length-11172-cov-6.268418_pt1 | contig 11172 bp, 10 predicted proteins | sample MGYA00241522_ERZ501741 | MGnify/ENA primary metagenome ERZ501741 (study PRJEB25962, sample SAMEA2042616) | human gut metagenome | biome: human gut; feature: human-associated habitat; material: faeces...
TTAAGCCTGTAGCTAGCGTTCATCCTGAGCCAGGATCAAACTCTTCATTGTAAAAGTATTTTTTATCATCCATTAGGATGATCTTTTTGCTCTGTTCAGGACGCCGTAAATTTATTGACCTTATTCAAATACCTATTAGTCTTAATTGTATCACTACTGAATAAGACAAGTATTGACGGTTCTATTTTTTTACTTGTACTACTTGTATTGTTTATCAATATTTCAAAGAACTTGCTGCTTTCGTTTTAAAAGCGGGTGCAAAGGTAAAGGCTTTATTTTTAACTACCAAACTTTTTCGGAAGTTTTTTTTTATTTTTTTTCTTTTTACTCATTTCTCAGGCTCTCTATGCGAAAGGGAAAGAATGTATAAAAGAAAAACAAAGGCCGTTTTCTTTGCGAATCGGACTGCAAAGATAAGAACTTTATTTATTATCCTCCAAAACTTTTCGGAAGTTTTTTTGTTCTTTTCTTTAAGCACAATTTCGCTTTTTCACTATGTCAATTCTGCAAGGCTTTCTTCTCTTGGAAAGCGGGTGCAAAAGTACGCCCTTTTGGTATACAATCCAAATATATTAAACTATTTTTTCGAAGTTTTTTTGAAAGAATCTGCTAAAGCGCTGAAAGATAATGATGTTGTAGAACATGTTTTTTTATCATGAGTGGATTGCGGGCGGAAACGGTACACATGGGATACATTATTATATCACACGCGGGCGCGTAGGCGCACGCAAGAGAGAAAAAGATGCAGAAAAAAGAAATAACAAAATTACAGTCGAATTACAGATGAGAAAAAGACAACAGGAAGAAAGAGACAAGAAGACAATATAGAAGGAAAGCAACAAAATGAACCAAATGTAAAAAGAATACTAGGGATATACCACAAAGGGAAATTACAAAAGGAGATTATTAAAGAGGATTATTAAAGAGGATGGATTAATTGGAATGGTTAATTGGGCATGACTAATAGAGTAATTAACAGGATATATAGAAAAATATTATAAAAGCAAGAGAATTTATTGTCAACCGTTAGAATACTTGTTCTAAGCAGTCTAACGGTTGACTATTCCATATAGATATGCCGGATAAATACTGAGTGGATACCGATCAGATTCTATATACAAAATCAGAATATCATTCTTTTTTAGGATTCTCGATCCGCAGGCTGACAAGTTCAACCCACTTCTTTATGCCCAAATCAAAGCCGCCTTTTTCTAACAGATGAAGGGCGCCCGCATAATGAAGGGCAGTCTCCTCCCTACTACAGCTTATCTTACAAGACAGTTTACCCAGATAGTATTCCAGCCGGGCCATTTGGATATAGTCCAATAAAGTATAATCCCCTTCGATTGACAAATCAATCAACTCCCGTATCAAAGCATAGGCTAGTTCACATTCCGTATAGGTTAAATCCGAGAGGGGTTTGTACATAACAGGATGCTGAGTCAGCTGAACAACAATTCGATTAAAGTCTCCGTACATAGGTTGCGTTTATTACCGCATCAGTTCCCGGTGGTGCGAGGGTTATAAAAAAAGAGAGCGTGGAAACTATCTATTCATGCCATATATAGGTATCCGCTAAGACCCCTTTCGTGAACATGAATGATAGCCCCACGCCCAACTGAGTATATAACAAGGTTATACAGACAAAAGTGCGCGAGACTTGTCACTCATTCCATTCACGAAAGTTAAAATTTAGCGGATTTTATATATGAATGTAACAAATAACCGTTCTCAATAAAATTATTAAAAAACTACTTCCTTCGCTCGAAAGTAAGTTATCACAAAAGTAGAAATAAATATCTATTAAACAAACAATTTTGACAGAAAAAAAACATGCTTTGTCTATTAATCCAGTTTATATCATATAAAAAAACATTAACCCGACGTTTCCTGAAAATGATTTTTCACTTTCATTTCTCATATTCTCATAGTAAATACAATAACTATATATAAATCAAATGCATAACACTATGAGAAATACTATTCAAAACGGCATTTCTCATAGTATTACCAGCGTTTTATCCATAAAACAACGTATTTCTCATAGCTTTTCATCACTTTCAAAAACATTTCTCATAGATTTTCCAAGCGATTCCAAATACTTTTTTACTTGTTTTGCAGAGTATTCAAGTTATTCTTCGACAAAACCGTAATAGTTAGCATGGACTGCAACGAAACACGCAGTAAAAAAAGAGTCTACTACAAGGCAAAGGAAGCATCAGACTATTATGAAGTCAAGCCAAGCTAGAGATGTAATCAGGTAATACTTAAATAATAGATTATAAAATGGACATGCGGAGTATAAAGAGTAGACATTAGCATATTTATGTATAAGCAGCCATATCGTTCCACTAGAGTGGAAAGGTCTGTGCACTAGAGTGGAAAGGTCTGTGCACTAGAGTAGACAGTACCGTTCACTAGAGTGCAATGATCTGCCCACTCCAGTGAAACGATACAAATACTTATAGCAAAAGTAAGCATTCGGCCTCGCCCGTATTTCTCTCCAAGCTATAATAAAGTCAAAAGCCAGACGAAGCATGTCTGGCTTTTGACTTTATTATAGCTTTCCTGTTTATCCTTTCCAATTAAATGGCAGTAAATCGGTGTAATCGTTTTTCTCTTCTCTTTCTTTCTCCTGTACCCTAATCAGCACGTCCTGCATCCATAGTTTTGGGTTCACCTTATTTTCCCTACAGCATCCCATCAGTGAAAAGAAAATTGCCGCTGCATGTGCTGCCTCATGTGATCCGGAGAAGAGCGTATTTTTTCTGTTTAAAGTCAACGGCCTTATAGAACGCTCCACCGGATTATTGTCAATGCAGAACTGTGCGTCATTGACATATCCGGACAGTTGTTCAAAGCGTGTGTACATATAGAACATGGCCTTGGCAATAGGCGATTTATCGACCGTATGTCCATATTCCTCCTTGCACCATTTTTCCAGTTCTTTGATAATAGGGTACGATTTTTCCCGGCGAAGCTTTACCACCGCCTCCCCTTCCAGATGTTCCATTCTGATTTTCTCCTCCACGGCATACAGTCCGCCTATTTGTCCAAGTGCATGCCTTGCTCTGGGAGGGTCATTTCCTTCCGCTTCCACAAAGTTGCGCCTGACGTGTGCCCAGCAGCACAGATGCAACTTTCCGGGTAGCGTGTCGAACTTGTCATATACTGCAAAGCCGTCACTCTGTACCACCCGGACCTGTCCTGCCAGCAGTGTGTCTATTCCGCTGCTGCCACGGCCCTTGTGATATTCAAAGAAGGGGGTATGGAACCGGGGCAGATAGAAGTTCCACATATACCCGCGGTGAAGAGCACCGGGCCGGTCGCTTTCAAGTACGGGATGGGGTGTCTCATCGGCCATGACGTAATAGCTGTCCTTGACCAGTTCACGAAGCTCATTATAGATTGGTTCCAGACGCTGTGCGGCAGCCATCATCCAGTTACTTACGGTGGAAGGACTCAGATGGATTCCTTCACGCTCAAAGATATCCAGCTGTCTGTGCAGAGGCAGGTGGTCGTAATATTTGGCGGTAGCAATGTGGGCCAGTACACTTTCCGAGGCATTGCTGTGGGGATGTGCCATTACGGGCATGGGAGCGGTTATGATACGACCGTCGGCGAGCCGGTATTTAGGACGGATGATGCGTTTCACATAGAATCGGGCGGGGCTGACAGCATACTGTTCGCTCACTTCCTCTCCCAGCTTCGTCGCTCCCTCCAACGAAAGGCCTTCCGGCATGGGAATGATAATCTCCTCACGGGGAAGGGACGGGTCGATGGGCTTACGGGCGTGGGGAGTGATCTTTTTCGTGAAGCTTTTACGGAAACGATTGTAGCCATTCTCCGATGTGACGGATTTCCCAGCGGTTTTCTGTTCTTCCGCTACCGGGTCATTGACATCGGACGGAGACTCGAAACAGATGCTCAGCTGGCCGGCATCTTCGGGAAGATGACGTTTTTCACTGGATTTACCCCATAAACGGCGTGTCAAGTCAGCCAATTTCCATCTCAGATCGGCAATGACGGCTGTACAGGCCGAGATTTCTTCGACCTGGCGGGAATACTCCTGCAAAGAGGCTTCGTATTTTCTCTGAAGTTCCGCATGCTCCTTTTCAAGGCATTCATGTTCCTTGCGCAACTCTTCGTACTCTTCCAAAGTAAGGGTAATAACCGGTTCTTTCACTGTACATCCACTTTTTATTATGTGGCAAAGTTATCAAAATAAAACTGCACGGCTTATAGAATGGGGAATTACTTTTCAACTGTTTTCCGATACTTTTTAACAGTAAGCAGCTCATTCAGGCGATTCCAGGAAATTTGAAGAAAATCCTTCTTCCGTTCCTCCTTTTTCAAGAGGAAAGAACCGCGATTCAGACGACGGCATTCCAGACGGTATTCGTCGTCGCACCGATAAAGGATATGCAACCTGCTACGGGAGCGGTCGGGAAAAATATGACAGCTCTGCTCTGACACGCAGGAACCCGTGTGTCGGATGACCTCGCCACAAAGACCGTCAATACCTTTATGGAAATTACAACCTTGGGGATAAAGGTAATAAGACCAAAAAGGACTGCTGCGGAAAAGGCCAAGGCCTAAAGGGAGAAGTAGGTCCTGAGGGGAATGGATACCAAGGCTGGAAGCCGAAACTTTATAACGACGACCACCATCAAATATGAAAAGAACCGAATCAAAATGGTTAGACTCGGAAAAAAGGCTACGTAGTTTATCACTTTCGCTAGAAAATACTAATACTGAACACATAATGGATTAAGATTGTAATGAAGACACAAAGGTAGGAAGGAAAAGAAGGGAAACAAACACGCACGTGACCGAATGCTTACTAGCAAAACACAACAATGATTAGGATAAAATATAAAGGGATAAGGAGAACTTAATACAGGAAAGCAGTAAAGTAAGGCAAGGTAATTGCTTTATAAAAAGTTACTTATATAAAAAAGGAAGAATAACAATCAGTCCGGAAAAAGACTGGGAGGAACAGAATGACGACCACAAAAAACAAGAAATAGAGAAAATGCATAAAAGGAATATGAGAATAAGAAAAAAGTCTATGAGAAATACACTATTTTCAGCATAAAAAGCTGGTAATATTATGAGAAATGCCGTTTTGAAAAGTATTTCTCATAATATATCTATTTGATTATCTTTCGTTTATCGAAAAACAATGAGAATATGAGAAATGAAATGAAGAAATCTTTTGGTTCTTAATCAAATTCCGTGCTACTTATTTATGTTCAATAACCTTATTCATGGCTATTCCGGGGTACTTTAAGATGCATATAGCTTGGATAATTTATTTGCTATTTCTAATATGCCGATATCCCTTTATCCATCAACCTTTCAATGAGCTTTACTAGCACGGAATTTGAAGAAGAACCAATCTTTTTCAGGAGAAATAAAAGTAAGTTCATAATGGTGCTGCATTGAATTATTTTTTGGCGGAGTTATTCTAACACTTAATAGTTCAAAAGCAGATATTTCTCTGACCCAAAGATAGAACTAATGATGAATTAAAAGTTGCAATTATGGTTTTCTTCCCACAACAAACGGGAAAAGTCAGAAGAATCATGTACATTTGTAATCCGAAAACTAAAAGAACATCGCAATGAAAATATTTCCAAGCAGCAGTATCAAGAAATTGGACGCTTATACCATTGAGAACGAACCTATTGCATCAATCGATCTGATGGAACGTGCAGCAACCGTATTAACAAAAGCCATCACAGACAGATGGAATACGGAAACGCCGGTCACTATCTTTGCCGGACCGGGGAATAATGGCGGAGACGCTCTCGCCGTAGCCCGCATGATGGCTGAAAAAGGATATAAAATCGAGGTATTTCTCTTCAACACGAAAGGAGAACTTTCACCCGACTGCCAAACCAATAAAGAACTGGTAGAAATGATGGAAGAAGTAAAATTCCACGAGATCAGTACCCAATTCGTACCTCCCGCCCTGACGCCCGACCATCTGGTAATCGACGGATTATTCGGTTCAGGCCTGAACAAACCGTTAAGCGGCGGATTCGCTGCCGTAGTGAAATACATCAATTCCTCCCCTGCTATGGTAGTAGCCATCGACATTCCTTCCGGACTGATGGGAGAAGAAAACACATTCAACGTAAAAGCTAATATTATCCGTGCCGACGTAACTTTCAGTCTGCAACTGCCGAAGCTCGCCTTTCTTTTCGCAGAGAACACGGAATTTGTCGGAGAATGGGAAGTGCTGGACATCCAATTAAGCGAAGACGGTATTGAAGAGATGGAAACGAACTACGAAATGTTGGAAATAGAGCAAATCCGTTCACTCATCAAGCCACGCAAACAGTTTGCCCACAAGGGGAACTTCGGCCATGCACTATTGATTGCCGGTTCAAAAGGAATGGCGGGAGCCTCTGTTCTCGCTGCCCGCGCCTGCCTCCGTTCGGGAGTAGGGTTGCTGACTGTCCATGCGCCAATGTGCAACAACGACATCTTGCAGACCTCCATACCCGAAGCAATCGTAGAAACCGACATCAACGAAACCTGTTTTGCCGTACCTACCGACACGGACGACTATCAAGCAGTCGGCATCGGCCCAGGGCTGGGACGAAACGAGGAAACGGAAGCTGCCTTGTTGGAACAACTGGAACACTGCCAGACTCCTGTTGTGGTGGATGCCGACGCACTTAATATCCTCGCCAACCACCGCCATGCCCTTACCCACCTGCCGAAGGGTTCCATCCTCACCCCGCATCCGAAAGAACTGGAACGTCTGACCGGCAAATGCCAGGACTCTTACGAACGTCTGATGAAGGCTTGCGAACTGGCCCGTGCCGCCCATGTTCACATTATTTTAAAAGGAGCCTACTCCGCCATCATCACCCCCGAAGGTAAATGTTTCTTCAACCCAACCGGAAATCCGGGAATGGCAACCGGAGGTAGCGGTGACGTACTGACCGGAGTAATCCTGGCGCTGCTTGCCCAAGGTTATCCCACCGAAGAAGCCGCTAAAATCGGCACTTACATTCACGGACTGGCGGGCGATGTCGCTCAAAAGAAGCAAGGAATGATCGGAATGATCGCAAGCGATATTATCACCTGTCTGCCGACAGCATGGCGACTTGTAAGCGAATAAAAGTTAAGAACTTACAGTTTTTTCAATAACTTCATTAACTTTGTTTTCAAAACCAGTTAAAAAAGAACCGAATATGAAAAAGTTGATTATAGCAGCAGGACTACTAATGACAACGTCCGCCTATGCACAAACCGAAGTACTGACAGGGGTTACCCGAGGAAAAGACTATGGAGTGGTTTACAGTCTTCCCAAAACCCAAATAGAACTTGAAATAAAAGCCAACAAAGTCAACTATACTCCGGGAGAATTCAGCAAATATGCTGATCGTTACCTGCGACTGACCAACGTCTCCGCCGACCCTGAAGAGTACTGGGAACTAGCTAGCGTAAAAGTGAAATCCGTAGGTGTGCCCAACAGCGAAACTACGTATTTCGTAAAATTGAAGGATAAGACAGTAGCACCGCTCATGGAACTGACAGAGGATGGCATTGTGAAAACGATCAATGTTCCTTACAGCAATAGCAGTGTAGGCAAAAAAGCTGCTCCCGCCCCCGCAGTCCTCCAAAAGAAAGCGAATCCTCGCGAATTCCTGACCGAAGAGATTCTGATGGCTAGTTCCACCGCCAAGATGGCCGAGCTGGTGGCTAAAGAAATCTATAATATCCGCGAAAGCAAAAATGCCTTATTGCGCGGACAAGCTGATAATATGCCTTCAGATGGGGCACAGCTTAAAATTATGCTCGACAATCTGAATGCACAGGAAGAAGCCATGACGCAAATGTTCTCCGGCACCTGCAACAAAGAAGAGAGAACATTCACTGTCTGCCTTACCCCTGACAAGGAATTCAACAATGAAGTTGCTTTCCGCTTTTCGAAGAAGTTAGGTGTAGTTGCCAACAATGATTTGGCAGGAACTCCGTTTTATATCAGTCTGAAAGACCTGAAATCGGTCAAGATACCACAGGAAGACGATAAGAAGAAGAAAGATTTGGATGGAATCGCCTACAACGTACCCGGACAAGCTATGGTTACACTGACTGACGGTAAAAAGAAACTTTACGAAGGTGAGCTTCCTATTACCCAATTCGGTGTGATAGAATATCTGGCTCCGGTTTTGTTCAATAAGAATTCTACCATCAAAGTTTATTTTGATCCGAATACGGGAGGATTGCTCAAAGTGGACAGAGAAGAAGGGAAATAGAAAAACGAAGGAAGTGAACTTCTAAAAAACAAAGAATATGGTTGGTGAAGGACATGCATTCGACATGATACGCCGAATAAAAGAGGGACGGGAAGCTTCCCGCCTACGTCGTGAACGTGCTAACGATAAGTTGAAGCATCTAAACCGTGCAAACGAACCTTATCCACTACCCAACACCACCCCCGAAGAAATGGAACGTATCATCCACGACTCGGAGAAAAAGAAAGAGAAAGACAGCAATTATTTTGTTTGGGGAACGCTTATTATCATGGGAGTCCTGATAGCAATTGCCGTCATACTTTGGGCTGTATTTATCAAATAAATAATAATAAGTTCCTATTTATACGACTGGTATCACCAGTTTTATAAATCCATCTTTCTGCATTTGAGAAAGATAAGCCGATACACGCAACTCGTAGCCCTCTTCATTTTGAAAGTGGTCTGCGAGTTTTTCTATAATCTCACGAACATTGCGTTTTCCATCTATCAGTTCCCATACAGCTGTACCGTGTTCTTCCAATTTCACATGAAGTTCTTTCGACATTCCTTTTGGCACAAGGAAGCGTTGCATCCACGGATATTTAAAACGGGGAAAGGAGAGCACAATTGTCTCCCCTTCCCTTTCTGCTGTAATATGTTCACTGCGACAGGGAATGACCTCTAACAGGTTGATTTTCTCTTTGGCAGCCATACTTCTTATTTTTTATTTCAGAGTATTCATACTGATACTCTTCTGTTTACACCTTGATACAAAATTCCTTTGTTACTTTAGGTATTGAATTTCCTAGTTACTTTTGGATATTCGCCTCTTCCAAACCGTATCCCTTCTTCTTGTTCTCTGCCTTCAACATCAAAGCCACAATCAGAGCAAGCACACCAAAAAGAGCAAAAATAGTCATCGGCAACGTGTAGTCATAAGTCTGTGCACCGTCTACTACCGGACCTTTGCAATAAGTATTCAACACCCATCCGATCAACAAAGGAACCCCCATCAATCCCCAGTTCTGTACCCAGAAAATCAATGCATATGCGGTACCCAACTGTTTTTCCGGAATAATCTTCGGAACAGACGGCCACATAGCTGAAGGCACCAACGAGAAGGCAAATCCCAATATAATCATGATGATAGTAGCAAACCACCATATATTCAGTATAGGCAGAGCAAACATCGTATGCACAAAAATAAGCATCACTGATCCGATTATCATTAACGTGGCTCCCTTACCGATACGGTCATAAAGCGAGCCGAACAACGGAGTCAGGATAATCGCACCAATCGGCAACAATCCGGGAATCGTTCCCGCCAACTTCGGATCTACGTTATACTTCTGCACCATCAAGTCGGCAGCATACTTGATAAAGGGGAATACAGCCGAGTAGAACAATACACATAGTAATGCAATCAGCCAGAATCCTTTATTGGTAATGATATACACAATATCTTTCATACGGAACGGCTCTTCCGGTTCCAATCCCTCTGCATCCAAAGAAGCATCCAACTTCTTATCATAGAAAGTATAAAGGAAGAAAGCAATCGTACCCACGCACAACATAATCAGACAAAACAAAATCGGAGCAGGAATATTGGTATGAAATGTGCCACTCTCATCCGTAGATCCGAAAAAGTCGGCCAAAGGAACCGTGAGCACCATTGCCAGAGTTGTTCCGATACGTGCCGTAGCCATTTCAAGTCCCATAGCCAATGCCATTTCCTTACCCTTGAACCATTTCACGATAATTTTGGAAACTGTGATACCGGCAATTTCCACACCTACACCGAAGATAGCATACCCCAATGCAGCCAGGGTTACCTGTGTTTTGAATCCGAAGAGCATGGCACCTTCCGGAAAAGTAGTAGAAATCGCATAGTATTTCAATCCACAACCAAACACCATCAATAAGCAAGCTCCCATTCCGGTAAAACGAACTCCCATCTTATCCAAAATGATACCACCGAAAATCAGCATCAATAGGAATACATTAAACCACCCGTAAGCACTTGTGAAGAAACCATAATCAAGACTGTCCCATAGTAGTTCTTTCTCAAGCATGGGTTTTAGAGGAGACATTACGTCGGTGAGGAAATAGCCGCATAGCATAGTAAATGCGACCAATGCTAGAACACTCCATCGGAGTACGGCGGAGTCATTCAATTTCTGTTTCAAATGTTCTGTCATTGTTATATTTAAAAATAGTAGTTAATAATCTTCATACGACCAACAAAGGTAGTTAAATCTCGTTTGTTTCTATCAAAAAGAGATTGTTTTTACAAGAAAAAGTTAAGTGCGGATTACACTGACCACGCGGAAGATTGAAAATCCGTGTAATCTGCGTAATCCGCACTTAAATATCAAAGAAATGCAGCATCCGTCTGCACCTTCCCATTAATGGTTTTACCCCAAAGTCTTACCTGACAACGGAGTGAATTACTCTGCTGCAGGAGCAGGAGTTTCAGTAGCCGGTGCCGGAGTTTCTGTAGCAGGTGCATTGGTAGCAGGAGCTTCAGTTTGCGGCGCAGCCGTACCTGCGGGTAAGTTATACGGGTTAGTCTGTTGTTCTTTCTGTGCCTGTTCCAACACTGCGTCTTTAGCAACAGCAGAGCGAGGAACTACATAAGCAGTAGCAATGCTCATTACCACCATGAAGATAGCTAAGCCCCATGTTGCTTTTTCCAGAAAATCTGTAGTCTTGCGCACGCCCATGATGGCGTTAGATGAAGAGAAACCAGAAGCAAGTCCGCCTCCTTTTGAGTTCTGAATCAGCACGATGAAACACATCAACAAGGCTGCAATAACCATTAAGATAACGAATAATAAGTACATTTTTAGTTATTTTGAATTAGCGTTAATAATCAATTTCTCCAAAAATCTGATTTGGTCTGCAAAGTAAGCAT
>ENA-OPMG01001847-OPMG01001847.1-human-gut-metagenome-genome-assembly--contig:-NODE-1847-length-11172-cov-2.969416_pt1 | contig 11172 bp, 9 predicted proteins | sample MGYA00241522_ERZ501741 | MGnify/ENA primary metagenome ERZ501741 (study PRJEB25962, sample SAMEA2042616) | human gut metagenome | biome: human gut; feature: human-associated habitat; material: faeces...
CATGCTGTCGGGAGTCCCGTCAACGTGTTTTTCTTTGTTTTCATGCTGTCGGGAGTCCCGTCAACGTGTTTTTCTTTGTTTTCATGCTGTCGGGAGTCCCGTCAACGTGTTTTTCTTTGTTTTCATGCTGTCGGGAGTCCCGTCAACGTGTTTTTCTTTGTTTTCATGCTGTCGGGAGCCCCGTCAACGTGTTTTTCTTTGTTTTCATGCTGTCGGGAACCCCGTCAACGTGTTTTTCTTTGTTTTCATGCTGTCGGGAACCCCGCCGGGATGTTTTTTTCCGTATCTTTATTATCGGGCATCACATCGCTGACAAATATACCTTAAATCGGGCAGGAAACAATTATTTTATCCTTTAATTTTCAACAGATATTGAAAAATGTTGGAATTGCCGGGAGGAAGGCGACGCGAAACTGTCAAAATATTGGACACTCCTGTCTAAAATTTGGACAGAGGGTGTTGGTTGTTGCTTGATTATTGTTCTGTTATCCAATTGATTATGCGTTGTGGTGTAATTTTTGTGTCTTATTGGGCAGAATAGAACAAATACAGATAGCGTGAAGGAGTAGTGACTTTTCTTTCAAGAGAAAAGTCACAGAATCAAATCTTTTTCTTGAGTGTGAAGAAGAATGTCATCCCCTTGCCCAGTCCGCTCTTGGCTGAGATCTGTCCTTTGTGGAAGTTTACGCCGTTCTTGACGATGGAGAGTCCCAGACCGGTCCCGCCCACCTTGCGGCTGCGGCCCTTGTCGACGCGGTAGAAGCGTTCGAAAATGCGGTTCACGTGTTCTTCCGAGACGCCGACGCCATTGTCCGAGAAACTGAAGTAGTAGAATTTCGGATCCTCCTTGTAGCAACTCACCGTGATATGGATGCCTTCGCCCGCATACGCGATCGCGTTGTCGTAGAGGTTGCGGAAGATCGAGTAGAGCAGCGAATAATTGCCATAGATCGTAGGGTTGCCCGGACGAGCGACCTCTGTCGTGCTCTTCTTTTCTTCCATCTCCTTCGAACATTCCTTCTCGATCTCGCCGACCAGTTTTTGGATGTTCACTTCCGACAGCTCGAACATTTCGGAAGCTTCGTCCAGCCGGTTCAATACCGAAATGTCGCGCAGCAGCCCCGTCAGCCTCGTGCTTTGCGAGTAGCAGCGTTCGAGGAAGAACTGGCGTTTGTCGTCCGGCAGCTGCGGATTGCTGATGATCGTTTCGAGATAACCCTGGATACTGCTGACAGGAGTTTTCAGCTCGTGCGCCACGTTCTGCGTCAGCTGCCGTTTCATCCGGCTCTCTTCTTCCTGGCGGGAGATGTCGTTGATAGATATCTCATAGCTGTTGTCGAGGAACAGAATGCATTCGATCAGGAAAATCTTTCCGTTCTTGTCCACCGTGACCGATTCGCGCAACACTTTCCGCTTGCGGTTCGTGTTCGGGATGTTTTTGGAGAGGAACAGATGGATCGGTTCCAGTTCCGGAATGTCGACCGCGTCTTCCGACTGTCGTATCTGCATGTCGGAAATCAGGTTCGCGAACTGTACGAACAGGATATTGGACAATATCTCCCTGCCTTCCGGTGTGAACATGGCGAAACCTTCTTTTGCGTACTGGAAATGCTTGATCAGCTTCTCGCGTTCCATCGAAAGCTCGTCCTTGGCCTTCTGCTGGCGGTGGTAAAGCCCGACGATATTCTTCGATATGTCTCCAAGCTCGTCGTTGGGAAAGACATATTCGTTCTCCGGTATGCGGTCTTTCTCCACGTTCAGGGCGAAGTCGCGCAGCTTCGAGATCGTCCGCCCGATGCTGAACGTGAAGCGGGAGAGGACGAAGAAAAATATCAGCGTCATCAACGCCATAAAATAGATGAAATCCTTGTCGATCGTCAGTACGCGCTGTGTGTAAGGGTCCCAGGGGAGGGCGGAGCGGTAGATATACCCGCCGATATTCGTCGCCGTGTAGAAATAGCGTTTACCGGTCGAGTTGGACGAACGGATGGCGAACCCTTCATTGTAGAGGCGTGCCTTGCGTACCTCGCTGCGGTCGTTATGGTTGTTGAATTCCTCGGCACCGCTATTGTCGAACAACACTTTCCCTGCCGGATCGATAATGGTCACGCGAAGATCCTTTTGGGGGATGTCGTCGATAAACTGGTGAACCACCTGGTTGATATCCTCAGTCTGTTGCGTGCGGCGGAACAACTGGTAGTTGTAATTCCCCAACACGTTGTTCAACTTCTCTTGGGCAAACTCCCGTTCCCGCTGATACTGGAACAACAGGAAGCAAGCCGTGAACCCCAGGAACATGGCGAATATCGACCAGAAAAGTCGCTGGCTGAAAGGTATTCTGCTGTTTGTCGTTGATTCTATCTTGACCATGGGGTAAATTAAGAATTAAGAAGTAAGAAGTAAAAATTAAAAATTAAGAAGTAAGAAATCATCTTGGAATGTAAGAATAAGTGCCCGTTCGTTTATTTTTTAATTTTTAATTCTCAATTTTTAATTTTCAAAGCAGTATCCGAAGCCGAGCCGCGTCACGATGTTTTTGCCGTATGGCCCGATCTTTTTGCGCAGGCGGGTGATGTTTACATCGATGGTGCGGTCGAGCACATATACTTCGTCTTTCCATATCCGGGAAAGGATCTCCTCGCGCGAGAACACGTTTCCTTTGTTTTCAAGAAGGAGTTTCAGTATCTCGAATTCCTTTTTGGTGAGCGGGACTTCCTGTCCGTCTACGGAGGCTTTTATGCGCTTCGTGTCGAGTGAGAGAGTTTCATATTTGAGGCATTCGTTTTCCGGCACTTTCTCCTTGTCTGATGTGCGGCGCAGCACGGCTTTCACACGTGCCACCACCTGACGGATGGAGAAAGGCTTGGATATGTAGTCGTCGGCTCCCAAGTTGAAGCCTGTCAGCATATCGTTTTCAGTGTCCTTGGCTGTCAGGAAGATGATGGGGATATCGGCCGTCTTTTCTTCTTTCTTGAGGATGCTGGCCATCTTGAATCCGGATATTTCACCCATCATGACATCTAAAAGCAGCAGTTGGTAGGAGGCTATATCCATCTTCAACGCTTCCTCGGCACTGAAAGCCGTGTCTACTTCATACCCTTCTATCTCAAGATTGAACTTGAGGATTTCGCATAAATCCTCTTCATCGTCCACTACAAGAATCTTCGGCATATCCATAATCTTTGTCTCTTTTTTATTACAAATATAATTTATTTCTGCAAAGGACGTATTTCTGTATTTCGATGAAATGAAATACGTATTACAATAGCGTTACAAATGCGTCAGATCGCCACATCCTGCCACTGTCCGCCGATCAGTTCGCGGGTGGATTTGAACCCGGCCTTTTTCAGCAGTTCGAATGCTTCCGCACGTCCGTCGTTCACCAGGTCGGGATAGTGGCAGTCTGAGTTTACCATCACCGGAATATCCAGCTCACGTAAGCGGTGCAGATAGTCGGTATGCGGGTAGACCTCCTGTTTCTTCACGAGGTTTTTCGTGTTGACTTCGACCATCAGTCCCTTTTCGGCGATCAGGTGCAGACAGTCGTTGAATGGTTTTTGATACCAGTCCGCTTGCAGGTCGAAGCCTTCGCATTTGTGCCCGTTCATGTATATCTTGTCCATGTGCCCGACAATGTCGATTCCGCCTGCCTCGATCATTCGCCGTGTGGAACTGAAATAGTGGGCGACCAGCTTGCGGATATCTCCGTCGTAGTAGGCGTCGACAGACTTCTGGTACTCCCGGAAAGGACCGTCGATACACACCATATTCTCTTCCGCAAGCGGCTGTGCGATCGGAAGAAAGATGGAACCGATACGGTAATCGAGCGGCAGATTGCGGAAGTAGGGGATGGACGCGTTGTAGCTCTCGTCTAAGAAATCGATTTCCAGTCCTACGTATATTTCCAACCGGTCACTGTATTTCTTTTTCAGTCGTTCTATTTCTGTCAGATATTCGGGCATATCGTCTTTAGACATGTTCCAGAATGTTTCGAACGGCAGTGGTGAATGGGATGAAAAACCGTAGGCGCGGAACCCGTGCGCAACAGCGAATTTAATGAAGTCTTCCGGCGTGCTCCGACCGTCACAGAATGTACAATGGCTATGGTAGTTACTGAGTTGCATAAATTTTTACTTGTAAAAGGGCAAAGATAATTTTTTTATCCCGAAAGACAACCTGTTTGATAAAAAAAGGCTTGATTGCTGCCTAAGGGTTAGCGGCAGAATCAAGCCTTGAAAAACACGTGAATAATGAAAAATCGTATGTTTTATTTTATTACGTTCAGTTCTTTTCCAACTTTGATAAATGCAGCGATTGCTTTATCCAGATGTTCCGTTTCGTGGCCTGCGGACAACTGTACGCGGATGCGGGCCTGGCCTTTCGGCACTACCGGGTAGTAGAAGCCGGTAACATAAATGCCTTCTTCCTGCATCTTGGCTGCGAAATCCTGGGATAATTTAGCATCATACAGCATAACGGCGCAGATTGCGGACTGAGTCGGCTTGATGTCGAAACCGGCTGCTAACATCTTTTCACGGAAGTAGCTGACGTTGTTCATCAGTTTCGTATGCAAAGCATCGCTTTCTTTCAGCATCTTGAACATTTCCAGGCTGGCGCCTACGATAGCGGGAGCGACAGAGTTAGAGAACAGATAAGGACGGGAGCGCTGACGCAGCATGTCGATGATTTCTTTCTTTCCGGTTGTGAATCCGCCCATGGCGCCACCGAATGCTTTACCTAACGTACCTGTGAAGATATCGACTCTTCCGTATACATTATATTGTTCAGCCACACCGTGTCCTGTCGGGCCTACTACACCGGCAGAGTGGGATTCGTCAACCATTACCAATGCGTCGTATTTTTCTGCCAGTTCACAGATTCCGTCCATAGAGAACACACCGTCTGTTGCGATGATGCGATGACGTTGTGCCTGGGCTTCTTGCAGGCAACGTTCCAGGTCGGCCATGTCTGCATTGGCATAACGGTAGCGTTTTGCCTTGCAAAGACGTACGCCGTCAATAATGGAGGCATGGTTTAAAGCATCGGAGATGATCGCATCTTCTTCAGTGAACAACGGTTCGAACAGACCGCCGTTGGCATCGAAACATGCAGCGTACAGGATCGTATCTTCGGTTTTGAAATAGTCGGAGATAGCGGCTTCCAGTTGTTTGTGCAGATCCTGTGTCCCACAGATGAAACGTACGGATGACATGCCGTATCCGTGTGTGTCCATAGCTTCTTTGGCAGCCTTGATCAGACGTTGGTTGTCAGACAGGCCCAGATAGTTGTTTGCGCAGAAGTTCAAAACGTCGCTTCCTGCGTTTACTTTGATGTCGGCTCTTTGAGGAGTGGTGATGATACGCTCGTTCTTATACAATCCGGCAGCTTTGATGTTTGCCAATTCCTGAGTAAGGAAATCTTTCAGTTTACCGTACATAACTTTGTTTTTTGTTAGTATTTTTAATTAAGTTGACAATTATATCTCTATTATCGCAGACAAGTGGCAAAATATTATTCTTGAAACCATTTTTTTCTTTGTCTCTGATTTGTCTGCCGATGCGGCAAAGGTCATATTTTTTTTGAATATATAGGCTAAAAAATACAAGAAATTCATACCGGAATGTTTTTATTCTCTATACCTTTGCCATCGAAAAAACTTAAAAGAACATCAAACGCAATGAAGAATGTATTAGTAATTGGTTCTACCGGTCAGATTGGATCAGAGTTAACCATGAAGTTGAGAGGTATCTACGGTGGAAACATTGTAGCAGGTTACATCCCCGGACAGGAGCCTAAAGGCGAACTGCTGGAATCAGGACCTTCTGCAATTGTCGACATTACAAACGAACAGCAGATTGCTGAGACTGTGTCCAAATATAAGGTAGATACGATTTATAACTTGGCTGCACTGCTGTCAGCCGTTGCAGAAGCAAAACCGCAGCTTGCCTGGAAAATCGGTATGGGCGGTTTGTTTAACGTATTGGAAGTTGCACGTGAAATGCATTGTGCTGTATTCACTCCGAGTTCAATCGGTGTGTTTGGCAATAACACGCCGAAAGACAAGACTCCGCAGGATACGATCCGTAACCCGCGTACTATGTACGGTGTTACGAAAGTTTCAGGCGAGTTGTTGAGTGACTACTACAACATCCGTTTCGGCGTCGACACCCGTTCCGTACGTTTTCCGGGACTTATCTCCTATGTGACACCTCCGGGTGGTGGTACGACCGACTACGCAGTTGATATCTATTATTCGGCTGCCAAAGGTGAGAAGTTTGTATGTCCGATCAAGCAGGGTACATTCATGGATATGATGTATATGCCGGACGGTCTGCGTGCAGCTATTGAAATTATGGAAGCCGATTCGACGAAGTTCGTTCATCGTAATTCTTTCAACATTGCATCCATGAGCTTTGATCCTGAAATTATCTACAACAACATCAAAAAGTATGTTCCTGACTTCCAGATGGAATATGATGTGGATCCGTTACGTCAGGCTATCGCAGAATCATGGCCTAACTCTTTGGATGACACGTGTGCCCGTGAGGAATGGGGCTGGAAACCGGAATATGATCTGGATTCCATGACTCAGGATATGTTGGCTAAATTGAAAGAACGTTTCAATAAATAAGAGTGATGTTGTAGCCATGATTGTTTGTGGATAGAGGGGCCGGGGTATCATCGGGGGGGATGATCCCCGGCCTTGTTTTTTAACGCTGCTATTTCAATAAATCCGGCCGGAGGCGTGCCGTACGCTCTTGTGCTTGTTGCAAGCGCCATTCTTCGATCTTGCGCTGGTGCCCGGATAATAGTACCTCGGGTACTTTCCAGCCTTTGTAATCGGCGGGACGTGTATAAACAGGCGGGGCCAGTAAGTCATCTTGGAAGGAGTCGGAGAGGGCGCTTTGCTCGTCGCCGATCGCTCCCGGTATCAAGCGTCCCACGGCGTCGGTTATGATAGCGGCGGCCAGCTCTCCTCCGGTAAGGACATAGTCTCCTACGGATATCTCTTTCGTTATCAAATGCTCACGGATACGATAGTCGATCCCTTTATAGTGCCCGCAGAGGATAATCATATTATTTAGTAAAGACATACTGTTGGCCATGGGCTGGTTGAGTGTCTCGCCATCCGGGGAGGTATAGATTACCTCGTCATATTCCCGTTCGCTTTTCAACGCTGAGATCGCCCGGTCTATCGGTTCGATCTGCATCACCATTCCGGCCTCTCCTCCGAACGGATAATCATCCACCCGCCTCCATTTATTAGTGGTGTAATCCCGTAGGTTATGTAAATGAATCTCTGCTAATCCTTTATCTTGCGCCCTCTTGACGATAGAGCAATTAATCATCCCCTCGATCATCTCGGGAAGTACGGTAAGTATATCTATACGCATAAAAAATAGTTGTAACGTTAAAACCTCCCGCAAAGGTACATCTTTATTCTGACTCATCGTAAAGTGAGTCTCTATTATCTATGATTCGTGATAGAAAATTAAGAATGAATGAAACGCATGCGTTGGCGCAGTTAAGAGTTCGTAGAAGTTCATGAGGATATTTTTGTATCGTTTGAATTATTATTCGTACTTTTGTCCGTCAATTCGGCGGCTATCAATAGAGGCCGTCTCTTTAGAGAATAAATTTTATAGCGATGAATATATCTTACAATTGGCTGAAAGAGTATCTTGATTTCGATCTGGAGCCAGAAGAAGTTGCTGCGGCGCTTACCTCTATCGGTTTGGAAACCGGTGGAGTAGAGGAAGTTCAAACCATTAAGGGCGGACTTGAGGGACTGGTTATCGGTGAAGTGTTAACTTGTGAGGAACACCCGAATTCTGACCATTTACATATTACGACCGTAAATGTAGGTGGCGAGGCTCCTTTACAAATCGTATGCGGTGCCCCGAACGTGGCTGCCGGACAGAAAGTGGTCGTAGCCGTGAACGGTACGAAACTGTACGACGGTGACGAATGCTTTACCATCAAGAGATCCAAGATCCGTGGCGTTGAGTCCAACGGTATGATTTGCGCCGAGGACGAGATCGGTATCGGTACCGACCATAACGGTATTATCGTACTTCCCGCCGATGCTGTTGTAGGTACGTTAGCTAAAGATTATTATAATGTAAAGAGCGACTACGTGCTGGAGGTGGATATCACCCCGAACCGTGTAGACGCTACTTCCCATTTCGGTGTCGCCCGTGACTTGGCCGCTTATTTGAAGCAAAACGGCAAGCCCGCCGAATTGAGACGTCCTTCGGTAGACGCTTTCAAGATCGATGACGAGACACCGGGCGTAGAGGTCGTGGTAGAGAATACGGCGGCTTGTCCCCGTTATTCCGGTGTTACGATCAAGGGCGTTACGGTGAAGGAGAGCCCGGAGTGGTTACAAAACCGTTTGCGTGTGATCGGCCTTCGTCCCATCAATAACGTAGTGGATATAACGAACTTTATCCTGCATGAGTTAGGGCAGCCTTTACACTCTTTTGACGCGGGTAAGATCAAAGGAAATAAAGTGATTGTCAAGGCGGCCGAGGCTGGTACGAAATTCGTCACGTTGGATGGCGTGGAGCGTACGTTGACCGATCGTGACTTGATGATTTGTAACGTCGAGGAACCGATGTGTATCGCCGGTGTGTTCGGCGGAAAAGGGAGCGGAACGTATGAAACGACCCGTAACGTATTGTTGGAAAGTGCTTATTTCAATCCGACGTGGATTCGCAAGACCGCTCGTCGTTTTGGCTTGAATACGGACGCTTCTTTCCGCTTCGAGCGTGGTTTGGATCCGAACAATACGATGTATGTATTGAAACGTGCCGCCTTGTTGATACAAGAGTTGGCGGGAGGTAAGATCACGGGTGCCGTACAGGATGTTTATCCTACCGTGGCGGAACCGTATACGGTTGAGGTGACTTACGAGAAGATCAATACGTTGATCGGTAAGGATATTCCGGTAGAAACCGTGAAAAGTATCTTGGCAAGCCTTGAGATGGAGATCGTATCCGAGACTGCCGAGGGCTTGACTTTGCATGTTCCCGTATATCGTATCGATGTGCAGCGTGATGTAGACGTGATCGAGGACATTCTTCGTATCTACGGATATAATAACGTGGAGTTCAGCGATAACGTGAAGTCCAATTTAAGTTACCAGACTCCTACGGATCGTAGCTGGAAATTGCAGAACTTGATCTCGGAGCAACTTTGCGGTTGTGGTTTCAACGAGATCATGAACAATTCCTTGACACGCTCCGCTTATTATACGGATCTGTCTGTTTATCCGGAAGCGCATTGTGTCATGTTGATGAACCCGTTAAGCGCTGATTTGAACTGCATGCGTCAGACCTTGTTGTTCGGAGGTTTGGAGAGCATCGAGCATAACATGAAGCGTAAGAATGGCAATGTCCGTTTCTATGAGTTCGGTAATTGCTATGATTATAATATCGATAACAAGAAGGAAGATGAGACCTTGGCGCAGTTCAGCGAGGATTACCGTCTAGGCATCTGGGTAGCCGGCAACCGGGTGGAGAACAACTGGGCGCATCCTGACGAGAAATCTTCCGTTTATGAGTTGAAGGCTTACGTAGAGAATATCTTAGCCCGCTTGGGCGTGGATATGAAACGGGTTATTTTCGGTAACTTGACGAATGATATCTATTCTTCGGGCCTAAGCATCACGACCGGTTCCGGACGTCAATTGGGTACGATGGGGATCGTAAGCAAGAAACTTCGTAAGATGCTGGATATCGATATGGAGGTTTATTCCGCTGAGTTGTCGTGGACCCAATTGATGAAGGAGATCAAGAAGGCGAAAGTAACCTTCTCCGAGATTTCCAAGTTCCCGGCCGTTAAACGTGACTTGGCGTTGTTGCTTGATAAGAGCGTACAGTTTAGCGAGGTCGAGAAAATCGCTAAGGATAGCGATCGCAAGCTATTGAAGGAGGTATCTCTGTTCGACGTTTACGAGGGCAAGAACCTTCCGGCGGGCAAGAAGTCGTATGCCGTAAGCTTCTTCATGCAAGATGAGAGCAAGACTTTGAACGATAAGCAGATCGACGCTATCATGAAGAAGATCCAGACGAATCTGGAACAAAAGCTAGGTGCTCAATTGAGATAAGAATTTAATTACATAAAATAAAGATAAACTGATAAACATATGGGAAGAGCGTTTGAGTTTCGTAAAGCGAGAAAGTTTAAGCGTTGGGGCAATATGGCCCGTGTATTCACGAAGTTAGGTAAGGAAATCACGATCGCGGCAAAACAAGGTGGGCCGGAGCCCGAGAATAATCCTCGTTTACGTGTGTTGATGCAGAACGCCAAAAAGGAGAATATGCCGAAGGAGAACGTGGAGCGTGCCATTAAACGTGCCGTATCCAAGGATTTCACGGATTATAAGGAGATGAACTATGAGGGATATGGTCCTTTCGGTATCGCTATCTTCGTTGAGACCGCTACGGATAATACGACTCGTACGGTAGCCAACGTTCGTAGTTATTTCAATAAGAACGGTGGTTCTCTGGGAACATCCGGTAGCTTGGAGTTCTTGTTCGATCATAAATGCGTATTCCATATCGCTAAAAAAGAGGATCTTTCTTTAGAAGACCTAGAGTTGGAGTTGATCGACTTCGGTGTAGATGAGGTTGAGGAAGACGAGGACGAGGTTGTTCTTTATGGTGAGTTTGCGCAGAATTCGGCGATCCAGAAATATTTGGAGGAGAATGGTTTCGAGATCTTGAGTAGTGAGTTCGTACGTATTCCGAACGATTTGAAGGAGGTTACTCCGGAACAGCGTGAGTCTATCGAGAAGATTATCGAGAAATTAGAGGAAGACGAAGACGTTCAAAACGTATTCCATAATATGAAGGAAGACGATTCTGAGGAGGAATAACGTACGCTTATACGTAAAATAGTATACTTTATCCGTAAAAAAGCGACATCGAGGCAAATTCGATGTCGCTTTTTCTTTTTTACAACGAATGTTTCATGTTTTTTATTTATTTTTGTGAGTCTAGGGTGAATAACAATTTAACTTATATGGTGAAAATGAAAAGACTATTTCTTCTTTGTGCGTTCGTGAGCATGTTTGCGACGTGTAATTTTATCTCAGCTCAAAAGGAGTTAGGGATTTTCAATTCTGTTTCGGCAGGAGTGGGTGTTGGTTTGCCGGGTGTAGCTGCG
>ENA-OPMG01001861-OPMG01001861.1-human-gut-metagenome-genome-assembly--contig:-NODE-1861-length-11119-cov-4.947849_pt1 | contig 11119 bp, 10 predicted proteins | sample MGYA00241522_ERZ501741 | MGnify/ENA primary metagenome ERZ501741 (study PRJEB25962, sample SAMEA2042616) | human gut metagenome | biome: human gut; feature: human-associated habitat; material: faeces...
TGGCAACAGCCAGAGAAACGCCTAACATGGCGTTGGCGCCTAAATTAGACTTTGTCTTCGTACCGTCGAGTTCAATCAGTTTATGGTCGACCTCACGCTGGTTCAGGGCGCTCATGCCCAGGATAGCGGGAGCAATTACATTATTTACATTATCGACAGCTTTCAGAACGCCTTTGCCACCATAGCGTTTTTTGTCGCCATCACGAAGCTCGATTGCTTCGTTTTCACCGGTAGAGGCACCAGAGGGAACAGCTGCACGGCCAAAAGCGCCGGAAGCCAAATGTACATCTACTTCAACAGTCGGGTTACCACGTGAATCAAGAACTTCTCGTCCTACTACTTTTACAATTTCCATACTTTTACTATTTGAGTTTTATCTTTCGTATAAATATAACAAAAGAGGACGAGGCTTTGTTGGGGAAAGGGGATCAATATTGTCTATCGCCCCATTTACAACGACATCGACAATTCGATCCGACATCCTAAAGCGTTCATTATGCGATAGAATGTTTATACATAACGAATCCCAAAAGGAAATGCCACCTCCCCTACTTTTTCCGAACAAAACTTTCCGGCTTTCAGATAAACGATTATCTTTGTTACACTATCCGGCATTGGATAGCGACCTAAAACCTGTCAAACTATGAAATCAGACATGTTTATTGATCCGAAATCGGATTACGCGTTTAAAAGGTTTTTCGGCACTGTGTCGAACAAGGAGCTTACAATCGGCTTCCTGAACAGCCTGCTTAACAAGGATATCAAAGATATCATATTCCACAACGTGGAAATGCAAGGCAACAATACTGATAGCAGGAAAGCTGTATTCGATTTGTTTTGTGAAGGATCGGATGGAGAGCTTTTCATTGTCGAAATCCAGAAAAAGAGACAAAAGTACTTCTCCGACCGTGTACTTTACTACGCTTCGTTTGTTATACAAATGCAGGCTGATATAGAAAGCGAGAAGTTCCGGTTGGCAAAGGAGGAGGAGAGAAGACGGTGGAACTATCATATCAACAAAGTGTATGTAGTCTGCTTTTTGGACTTCCGGCTCGATACGCGCTACACAGACAAATATCGTTGGGATGTCGTGCGCATGGACCGTGAACTGAAAATTCCGTTCAGCGAAACACTGAATGAGATCTACTTGGAGCTTCCAAAGTTCAACTTGAACTTTGAGGAATGCGATACGTTTTACAAAAAATTTTTATACACGATGAACAACATAGACATTATGGGACAGTTATCAAAAGAAACAATACAAAACGACAAACTCCTGCGAAAACTCAAAAGCGCTATCGAACTACAACGCATGAGCGCTAAAGAACGCTTAGCATACGAACTAAGCATTGCAGCCGAACGCGACCTGGCTGCCTGCATGGCTACAAGTTTTGAGGAGGGGGAGGAAAAAGGAATAGCTAAAGGCATCACCGAAGGAATGCGCAAAATCATCTTGAACATGAAGCAAGCAGGCATGGATCTTGCCACCATCGCCAAAACTGCGGGACTGCCGGAAAAAGAGGTAGAGGCGCTATTGAAATGAATTACAGCCTTGAAGGATCAAGATGAACTGCAACGTAATAATATAACGAAGCCCTTGCAACCAAACGATTGCAGGGGCTTGTTTTTTGTCTGCCTCCGGTCTTCACAGAGGGAAGGGCAGAAGAACTTTTTATAATTTCATTAACTTTAGTATTAATATTCACCGCTTGTTCCCCCTCGCGAGGTAATTGGTCGCTCCCAAGTAACGGCTGCAAGGCCGGCTATCCGGGAAATACCGCACGGTGATATTTAGAATTATTTGATTATAAAATGTCATATGTCTCTGTAGGGGCAGGGTTCTACTCCGCCCTTAAGATAGACAGTATTGTTTTTTAGTATCAATCGTTATTTAACGATAGCTTTTACAGCTTCTTCACCTTCAACAGCTACGACTACGATACCCTGCGGAGCAGCGATTGTAGCGTTGTCAGAAGAAACAACCGTGTTAGCCACTACCTGGCCCAAGATGTTGCTGATGACAACTTTCTTGCCGGCAGCCCCGGCGATTGTTACGTTGCCTTCGCCAGATACAACTTTAACTGTTGCAACTTCCACGTCCTCGTTAGCTGTTGCATCGCCTTTGCCCAATGTAACAACCAGAGCTTTTTCCACCTGATTTGTAAAGCCTAACTTACCATTCAGGTTGTACAGATAATAGTTCGGAGCAGAAATCGGTCTGATTACATAGCTGCTTTCAGAAGCCTTCATAATGTAGAACTTGAAGTTATCAACACCACCCAGGCATACATCTTCTTCTTCCTCTTCTGCAACCAAAACAGACTCACCGTTTACAGTCGTAGAGATTGTGTCGATACCAGCCAATGTAGCCGGACGGAAAATTGCTTTCAAATCGCCATCACGTCCATCAACAGCTGCATAAGAACCTTCCAAAGCATAGTTTACATTATATACATAATCAGCCTTGTTAGCATCCCAATGAAGCATAGAATCCGTTGCGAAATACAAGAAGTCTCTTGCTTCTTCTTCACCATTACCTTTAGAGATATAGAAAGAATGGAAATCCTTGTCGATATCAGCTGTATCCAACCAGAATGTCATACCTTCGCCGATAATACCTTCCAAGATACCGTTCTTGTTCTGTTTCACAGCAACAGCACCTTCTTCGCTATTGAATGTAGCGTGACGTGCTACAGCTTCCAATGATTCAGAAAGAGCGTTAAAGTCAACCGTTACAGCTGAATAAGGAGCATCCAGTTCATCCAAAGTTGCAGTACCAGCTTCAAAAGAAGCAGAAGATGTATTTACAGACCATTTCTTTGCATCAGCCTTAACAACAGCTAAGTAACTAAGAGCATCTGTAGCTAAAGAAATTTGAACTTTAGTAAAACGCATCATAGCATATGTTCCATCCGCATTCTTTTTGAAGAATAAACGCTGCGCGTTATCTTTATCATTTGCTGCTTTATAATCACTAGCAACACCACCAAAATACTGCTTAGAATTATCGTTCTTCAAATTGTACAGCAAATAAGAAGTCGCAATGTTTACAACAGAGTCTTTCTGTTTTACATCTGTTCCATCCAGATAAGCATATTTCATCTTATTTTTTACGCTTTCAGCCTTTTCAAACATCCACTGAACGCTATAAGCAGCATTGTTGATAGGAACAAAGTAAGCAGGAGTAGCGCTACCTGTGTAAGCCATGTACAGCTTTTCAACCGTTACCGAACCAGTACCGTTGAAAACCAATTCAGTCTGCTGGCTCAACTGTGCATCTGTCAATGCCAAGAAGCCTTCGCTTTCAGTTATCGGAGTCAGTTTGACAATCTGATATTTCCAGTTAGCAACCGTAGACAAATCTGTACCGGAAGCAGGAGCATTTACACCACCAATAGAAGTTATAGAAGTTCCATTGCTCAATGCAGCATTACTGATTACATATTCGCCAGCCTTGTCAGTCTTATACATGCTGACAGTGAAAGTCACGTTTGTTTCACGGTTTGTGAATGTAAAGTTACGACCACTTACAGAAGAGATTACCCACTGAGCCAACGGAGCATTTACATCTACATTTTCCGGAGCTGCTACGGCTGCGCCGAATGCAGCAGCACCATAAGTCGGGATCAAATATTTGCCATACAAAGAAGCAGCAGCAGCAGTAGTGTTAGCCGGCTTAGTTCCCAAGAAAGAGATGTTGTAGATAGCAGCATCGTCTGCTTTCAATACGTCAGCAGCAGCAGCCCAAGTGTTGCTTGTTGTCATAGCCAAAGACAGTTTGTCGGCGTTACCGAAACCAACAGTCGTGATATAAGTCTTGATACCACCTGTAGTCAAAGAGTAAGCACCTACAAACAAGTTTGAAGCAGCCGTGTTGTCATTACCTTCAACTTTAGCAGAAGCCAATGTAATCGTATATTCACCTTCTGCATTCTGAGGATCGTCTTCTGAAACAGCAAAAACACCGTTCACGCTTGCAACTTTACCATCTTTCTTAACGTTGTTATCGGCCAACTTGTTACCTTTTACAGTTGTAAAGTCGTAGCCTTCACCAGTTGCAGCATCCAAGCCTGTGATACCAAAGTTCTTTTCCGGATTCAATACGATAAATGTGGCAGCTTCAACCTGTGCTTTTGTAAAGCCTGTTACCAACAGTTTCTTACCGGCAGCGTCAGCTTTAACAAAATACATACCAGATGTTGCAGGAGTAGAAATTACACTTACAGTCAATGCAGCATCTACAGTAGATGCATCTACAGCAATCATCTGATCTGCAAACGGATTGACATCCGGATCAGAAACTGCATTTGGGAATGCAAACTTGAAGCCTTGACCGGAAAGGTTGGCGTTCAAATCATCGACAGTGAGGTCTGTTTTAGCAACCCATGCTGTAGCTGCTGTTCCCGCAGCACTTACATCATATGTCGTAACGGCAGTTGAATTAACTTCAAATTGACCAGCCAAATTCAAAACTTTCAGTTTTGTAAAATCCAATCCTTTACCTTCTACAGTAAAGATGTTTGTAACAGTTGCAACATCTGTCACATTACCACTTAACGCATTACCATTTGCTTTCGTCACATAAAACGGTTTTCCATCAGCTTTCAATGTAAACGTAGAAAAGTCACCAATTGCATTGTAAGCATAATCAGCAATTTCAAACAAAGTAGCATTTTCGATAGCAAGATCACCTGTAGCATTATAAGTGGAAACAGACGTTCCATTTACTTTGTAAGTTTGATCTACTTTGATGAAACCATTTGTGTTACCTAAGTAGAACTTTGCACCATTCTGCAGATCACCTTTGGCGGCTTCCGCTGTAGGAGCAGCGTTTGCAGAACCAAACAACGCACCTACCATCAGTAAGCCCGCTGTCAAAAGAGTAGAAATCTTCTTGTTCATAATCTAAACTTTAATATTAATAATACAATAATTGAAATGTTCGTCCTATATATATGTACACGCGTTAATAATGTACACGTGTTAACTTTCGTATTTTGATAGCAAAAACGATCGTTTTTTTCGTCATTTTTTTCGCCTCTTTTTGGAGTTCGTGTTGAAAAGGTGGTTTTTTGTCCTTAAATTGCTATCTGATTGATAAGAAAGGATATAGAGATAAGATTTTTTTTCAGGAAAAGGGTTGTGGTTTTAAAAAGTATATGTATTTTTGTGGTGTAAAAATGACGAAAAGAAACGATCGTTTTTTTTCGTCATTTTTACATCCACCAAATAGCTCATCCACAGAGATTTATCTACAAAAACAGCATTCTAAAAATTCATTAATACCACTTTCGTTCAAAAATCGGTGTTTTTTAGAGAAAACCCCGATGCCTACTGTGTTTCGAAAGGGTGCTTGTCCGTCATTGACCCGATGCTTACCGGTCTGTTTTTTGAAGTTTTTCGGATTTTCAGTGAAAAACCTGCCAAAGTCCGCCAAGTCTGCCGGGGCCTTTTTAAATTTCGACGACCTGCTTTCCCCGTTCCGTCTTCCGGTAATAACCATTTCCTTCTGAGATGATTAGGTCATTTTTTTGCAGTTTCCGAAGGAATTTATCGACAGTCGATTCTGAAATTTCACGGACATTCGCTTCCTTGACCACGTCAATGCGTTTGAAAGAATCAAGAAGGGAGACAAACAAGTTGCGCAAATGGTGTGGAAACCGGAAGTGCACTTCCGACGAAGCACTCTGCAACGATGTAGCCACGACATAGGCATGTTGCAGACAAACCTTGCCGAGATGGAAGGCGGTGGCGAAATCATCGTCGCTGATCGTCCAGACACGCTCCGAGCAACCACTCTCGCCCTTGCGCAACGCGGTCAGTTGCATTCCTATGCGAAAAATAGCCAGACGATAGCGCAGGACCGTCGATTCCATGTCTTCGTTACCGAAAGAACGGACATTGTAGTACTCGCGCTCGAAAAAACGATCGAGGCGTTTACGTTGGGCATCACTAAATTTGACCCAGGTCGGAGAGTTGTCGAGAAAAACTCCGATATCGAGCACACGCTGCCCCCAACTTTCAAAATATTCGGATGCAGCCGGGCTATCGTCGGCCGAAGTCAACGGACGATAGGTCCCGCTTCCCGGTATGCGGTACATCAGAATACGGCTGAAGAGACCGTTTTCGGTCGAAGGGATCAGGCGGGGAAGCATGGCAGGAGTACCGCTCAGCAGTAGTGCCAAGTTGGGCCGTTTGACCATGAACGATCCGCTGCTTTTCGTCGAGCTGCCTACAGGTTCATGATGATACGACTTGTTCAGCACATCGTTATATTTGCCAAAATCCTGCGAGAACATGCTCAAGACCGTCTCCATCTCTGTATCGACCATGCAGGATGTGTAAGGATAGTTGGCTTCGAGCAGTTCCACGAGCCGGGCCTGCGTGACGTTACCCGTCAGCGCAAGGTTTCTCTGTTTCACCACCTTCGGCTTTGACGGAGCCGGACCGAGCGGCTGTTTGGAGGTCTGTTTCTGACGTTTATGCATCTTGTAGTTATCGTATGCTTCCTGCAACTCTTCATATTCTTCAACCTGGTGACGAGAATTGTCATAAATATACTGTTGCCAGGGTTCGAGCATCCGTTGCAGGGCAGCGATACGCCCTTTCCCACTTCCAGAACCGCCGGTTATGATCGAATAAAAGGCAGGTGTGTAATCGTGTTCGCCCAACGAACCTTTGACACCAGGAGACACGCTGCTCAGAAGCGTCAGCGAAGAAATCAGCAAAATGTCGCGATCCGTACGACTGTACGCACATTTCAATATGTCCGTGAGAAGAGGTGGTAAGTGATCGTAGATATTCTCGTCAAAGCAAGGAAGAAGGGTGTTATCCAGCTCTATATCATCACATTCGCCGTATTCTGCATCCTTTTGTGCCATTTTGGGAAAGGGGGTGGCAGACTTGGCAGATTTGGCAGACTTCGGGACGGAACTGGTCCCGTCCGGACGGAACGCACAGCTCCCATGCGAGGCACTGTAGCGTCGGTAGATGTCGTTTACTGTTGTCTCGACCTCGGCAGCCGGAAAGTCGGCCGAACCGTAGCGGCGGACACACTCACTGACAGCGTCGTAGAGAGAAAAGCCGGCATTGTTCAAGACAGAGGACAGCTTTACAAGATAGGAATGACGGTTACCGACAACAAAAGTATTGCTTTGTTCATACTTGTCAATGTAGTTCGAAAGCCGCGTGCCGGAGCACACGCTTCCGGAGGAATGTCCGGAAGCGGCCTGAGGCTCCGGGTCAGCAACGGGGATTTCGATCGCTTCAGATTCTTCCTTATAAAAAGCGTTCGGATCATGGCCGGCGAAACAGCCACGGTTCGGATCTTTTCCACTGACGTCCACCTTCACGCCCGGAAGATCCACTTCGACACGGTGTTTGACGATTTCAAAGGCCAAGTTATGATTTTTCAAATCACTGTCGACCATTATGAAGAGCTTGACGCCGGTCCCGGAAGGGCTGACATGACCGGCTTTCACATACGGGAACTCAGCCGCCCGGCGGAGCAATTCAAGGACGGGTATAGGCGAATCGTCTATATCGATCACTATGCAAGCACTATAGCGCGCCATGTGTTCCAACTTACGACCTCCTTCCATCACGCCGCCGGCGACATAGAGGGGCAGTTTTTTCTTGTAAGCATCAGCTTCATCCTTCTTGCCGGCTTTGATAAGCCCACGCAGATAGGCGATCGGTCTCGCATACTCACCACTCTTCACCTTACCGATGTACTGATTCAAGGTCATCAAACTGGCGCTCCCTGTCTGGAACGCAGAGTCGAAGTAAGTACCTTCGACTTCTTTTTGTATTACCATACTATTGTGTATTAAATGAAAGGCTACAGTTCCCGCAGGAACGCTTCGTGCGGCTCTTTCGGTTGTTTATTCTTTCTAAGGTTCCCCCAAGTGCTCAACCAGGCAGGCGACCTGCTTCGGCGTATAAAGTTTCTGGAATTTCACCCATCCCGCAGCCAAAAGTTTTTCTTTCAGACCACGCGAAGTCCGTATCCATACCCACATCCTTTTATAGGCAGTCTCAGGGGGAGATTCCGGGAAATAAAGGAGCGCGAATTCGGTAACACCCATGGCTCCTTTTGCCGATATAAGCTCTATTTTTTTATCATTCATAATAATTTTGATTTAAACATTCTAATACATTATAAATGTACGACATTTTTTGGTATCATGCAAGGAATCCGACAATTATTTTATAAAAAAAACAAGAAATACCGCCAAAACCTCAGCTAACCGTATATACCTTTCCCGCCAGACCTCAGGACACCGTATCTTTGTAATGTAGTAAATCACTAACCCTTAATCTATTAATCGTATGTCAGTAAAGTACAAACTTGTTTTAAAAAAAGACTTGACCAAAGGTGCGGCAACCGATGCCAAGCGGTATTATGCCTCGGCCAATGTCACTGGTATGATGGATTTCGACACGATCTGCGATGTGGTGGCAGACCGTTCAACAGCCAGCGACGGTGACGTGGCTCTCGTCTTGTTGGGACTGATCCGTTGCATGCAAGAAGCGTTGTTGCGTGGAGAAGTGGTCCAATTGGGTGCATTGGGCAACTTCCGGCTCTCACTCGGAAGCTCCGGAGTGGTAAATGCGGATGATTTTCACGCATCATTGATCAGGAAGCCGCGAATAATCTATTCTCCGGGAGTTAAGCTGCGCGAAATGATCGCCAAAGTGAGTATTGAACGTATTGGACAAGAGACAGATAAGTCCAATGCAGGTGGTGAAGATGACAGACCAGGAGAATTATGAAACCAGCGCAAATCAACTTCGTAAAAGAATGCCTACCGGCAGCTGTGTCGGCAGGAGCCGCCTTCAACCTGAATCCGCTGGTCATTCTGGCACAGGCGGCGTTTGAAAGCGGCTGGGGAACGAGCAATCTGGCAAAGGAGTGCCGAAACTATTTCGGACTGACCGCCTATGGATGCAGCAACGCTTATTGGCATGGTGGGAAAACTACCGTAAAGGCATCCTCCTATCCATTGAATTTCCGACGCTACGACACACGAGAGAATTCCTTCCTCGATTTCGCCCGCTTGATACGGAACAATTATCGCTCCGCTTGGCAGGTAAGCAACGACCCGCAGGCCTATGCAAAGGAGATCGCCTACAGTCCTTACATCAGCGAACTGAACGGCGATAATCGGGAAACGTACCGGCACAGTATCATCCAGATCACACAAACGATACAGGCGGTGATGGCGTTAATCGGAGAATAACGGTTCAACCGTATGCCATACCAAACAACCACCCCATAGGGAGGGGTCAAAACTATCCTGTTCCCGCGCTTGACACGGGATCGCATTAAAACCGACGCTACAAAAATCAGATTGATAAGGTCCGTCTTTTTGCGACCCCGCATCAAGTGCAATGTATTATTAACTCTAAACGACTATCCATCATGAAAAAGATCAGAAAGGTTCTTGAATTTATCTTGGCTTTGTTGAATTTTTTGTTCCACTTTAAACCTGTACCGGATGAGACACCTCCCATCAGCCCTGAAAGTTTTCCTCTCCCTGATTATCAAGATCTTGAGAAGAGGAATGAACCTCTATTTGAGACTGTCTGTTAGGGTCAGGCTCTGGTAAAACGCAAAAAGCCCGTCTGCGAAAGGCAGACAGGCTTTTTTTATTTGTTTGTTGAATAAGCCGGAATTTATTCAGCAGCTTTTTCTTCTGCAACCGGTGCTTCTGCAACAGGAGCTTCTGTTTCAGCAGCAGCTGTAGACTTTTTACGAGAACGTCTTGTCTTAGTCGCTTTCTTAGCTGTAGCTGTCTTCAACATGTTTTCGTTGTAATCAACCAGTTCAATGAAGCACATGGCTGCGTTATCACCCAGACGGTTACCAGTCTTCAGGATACGAGTGTAACCACCCGGACGGTCACCGATCTTCTGAGATACTTCCTTGAACAATTCTGTTACAGCATATTTGTCTTGCAAATTGCTGAATACCACACGTCTTGAGTGAGTTGTATCCTCTTTAGACTTAGTGATAAGCGGTTCTACGAACTTACGGAGCGCTTTAGCTTTAGCAACAGTCGTAAAGATTCTCTTATGCTTGATAAGAGAACATGCCATGTTTGAAAGCATTGCGTTACGGTGAGTGTTCGTACGACCTAAATGATTTATTTTCTTATTGTGTCTCATCGCTATACTTACTCTTTATCTAATTTATATTTAGTGATATCCATACCGAATGAAAGGTTCAGACTCTCAAGCAGTTCATCAAGTTCTGTAAGTGACTTCTTACCGAAGTTACGGAATTTCAACAGGTCATTCTTGTTGAATTTAACCAGTTCACCTAATGTTTCAACATCTGCGGCCTTCAAGCAATTCAATGCGCGAACGGAAAGATCCATATCCGAGAGCTTGCTCTTCAGCAACTGACGCATGTGAAGCACTTCTTCATCGAATTCCTCATTACCGTCAGTGTCAACTGTCTCGATAGCAATCTTTTCATCTGAGAACAACATGAAATGGTGAATCAGAATCTTAGCTGCTTCTTTTAACGCTTCCTTCGGATGAATAGAACCATCAGTGGCTATTTCAAGAACCAACTTTTCGTAGTCCGTCTTTTGCTCAACACGGAAGTTCTCGATCGAATACTTAACGTTGCGAATAGGTGTGTAAATAGAGTCGATTGCAATCACGTGCATGTCTGCATTCGGATCTCTGTTTTCATCAGCGGGAACATATCCGCGACCTTTGTTAATCGTCAGCTCGATCTGGAAACCTGCGTTCGGATCCAAACGACAAATAACCAACTCAGGATTCAATACCTCGAATCCGGTCAGCTGTTTACCAATATCACCGGCTTTGAACACTTCCGAACCCGAAACAGTAATACTTACTTTTTCATTCTCTATGTCGTCTACAATATGCTTGAACCGTACTTGTTTCAGATTCAAGATAATGTTTGTCACATCCTCGATAACACCGGGGATTGTACCAAATTCATGGTCAACCCCTTCGATTTTAATGGATGTAATAGCAAAACCTTCAAGTGACGACAGGAGAATACGGCGCAGAGCATTACCTATAGTAATACCATAGCCGGGTTCCAACGGACGAAATTCAAACTTTCCGAAGAAATTGT
>ENA-OPMG01001867-OPMG01001867.1-human-gut-metagenome-genome-assembly--contig:-NODE-1867-length-11079-cov-6.703919_pt1 | contig 11079 bp, 16 predicted proteins | sample MGYA00241522_ERZ501741 | MGnify/ENA primary metagenome ERZ501741 (study PRJEB25962, sample SAMEA2042616) | human gut metagenome | biome: human gut; feature: human-associated habitat; material: faeces...
AGGCGCACGCCCAGCGATGCCTGCCGAAGATGCGGGGCATTGAGATGAAAGCTGGAATGACCGGGGCGGACGGCTACTGGCTGGGAGCTGCACTGTCGAGCTATGCAAGGGGCGGCAACAAATGGGTGTACGGGGCGGAATACCTGCAGACCAATCATCCGTACAGGAGCGTGAATGTTCCCGTGGCACAGTTCACGGCGGAGGGCGGTTTCTACTACAACTTCCTGTCGGATGTGAAAAAGACGGTGTTCTTCTACGCGGGGGCGTCAGCCCTTGCCGGATACGAGACGGTAAACTGGGGAGAAAGGACGCTGTATGACGGGGCAAGGCTGAACAACAGGGACGGCTTCGTCTATGGCTGCGCCGCCACACTGGACATGGAGCTGTATCTTGCGGACTTCATCGCACTGACGGCTTCGGTAAGGGAGCGTTTCCTATGGGGCGGCAGTACGGGCGTGTGCCGCACGGAGTACGGGATAGGTATAAAGTTCATCATCAACTGACGGCAATCATGAAGAAGGAAGCAATAAAAAAGGAATGGCATGTACCGGAGAAGTACCATGCCCAGGTCCGGGAAAAACCGGAGACTTTCTATAACGTTCCGCACGAATACCGCAGCCCGCAGCTCTGTCTGGAGGCAGTGCGCGGATGGGGATACAATCTGGGAATAGTGCCGGAAGAAATGAAGACACGCGAGATGTGCCGGGAAGCGTTCAACGCCAATCCCGACCTTGATTACGGGCATTGCGCCATCATCGGCTTCATGCCTTTTGCGGACGTGGTACTCGAATGCCTGAAGGACTCCGCCGGAGGAACGGACATGACGGATCTTGCGGCGACTGTCCGCCCGGAAGTCATGGACAGGGAGATTGCCGGTTTTCTTGTCGGGAAGGACGGGCACTGCCTGCAGTATGTACCCGTGCACCTGCAGACGGAAGAGCTTGCGCTGATGGCAGTCAGGACATCGGGGAATGCGGCACTGCTGCACCGCAGCGTACGTGAGGACATCAAAACGGAAAAGGTCTATATGGCAGGTATGGAAGAGGACTGTTTCCAGTCGTTCCTGCATATCCCGCCGGACAGACGTACGCCGGAAATATGCCTCGTGGCGGAAAAGCTGTATCCGGACGTGGTACGTGCAAGACCGGACTCCATACCGGAGGCGGTCAGGAACGGATGCAACATATATACGCTGGGGAATCTGCTGGAAAAGGCCTGCGGTGAGAGATTCGATGCAGGTACGGTAAAGCGGGTCTATGAAGGCAAGCCGCTGCGGGTGAAGCAGTTCACCACACCGACAGGAGTGATGAATGATACGGTTATCCGCTTCTCGAAGGAGAACAGCCGGTTCCAGTATGACCAGCCTCATAAGAACAGGATGATAAAACGGGGGATGAAGCCATGAGTACGGAAACGGAAATAGACAGAATGAAGAGGATACCGATTGAGGAGTTCCTCGCACGGCTGGGCCATTCGCCCGTGCAGCGCAGGACAAACACGCTGTGGTACAAGGCTCCGTACAGGGAGGAACGCACGGCGTCGTTCAAGGTGAACATGGAGCGAAACCTGTGGTATGACTACGGGCTGGGCAAGGGCGGCAATATCTTCGCCCTTGCCGGGGAATTCATCCATTGCGATGATTTCCTCTCGCAGGTAAGGTATGTGGCGGAAGTGGCGGGTATGCCGCTGCCGGAAAAGAAGGTGTACCACCCATGCGAAGTGAGGCGGCCGGTAGAGCCGTCCTTCGAGAACGTGGAGCTGATGCCGCTCCAGAACCGGGCGCTGCTCTGCTACATGCAGGAAAGGGGCATATCGTCGGGGGTGGCCATCGGCGGATGCAGGGAGATACACTACACCACACACGGGAAGCGGTATTTTGCCGTGGCATTCGGTAACGGAGGAGGCGGCTATGAGATACGCAACCGCTTCTTCAAGGGATGCCTGCCGCCCAAGGATGTGACACTGCTGGCTTACGGTTCGGCAAGCTGCAACCTGTACGAGGGGTTCATGGACTATCTGTCGGCACGTGTGCTTGGAATTGGAAACGGTGAAGACCACCTCGTGCTGAACTCGGTGTCGAACCTGACGAAGGCATACAGGCATCTGGACGGTTACGGGAAGCTGCAATGTCACTTTGACAATGATGAAGCCGGACGGAGGACGCTGGAAGCCCTGCGTACACGGTACGGCGGAAAGGTGACGGACTGCTCCGGACTGTACGGCGGCTGCAAGGACCTGAACGACTATCTGCAAAAGACGCTTGCCGAAAGGCAGGCATGGCGGGAAAACGAAAAGAAAGGAAAAAACAACGGAATAAAATTATAATGATTATGGACATGAACAGACTTAAAGATGGAATAAGAGAAAAGGTAAATACAGTAAAAATGCTGGCAGTCTTCTGCGCCGGACTGCTTTCTATCGGTATGACGGCCTGTGATGATGGGCTGGACGTGACGCAGGCTTATCCGTTTACGGTGGAAACGATGCCCGTACCGAAGGAGCTGGCAAAGGGTGAAACGGCGGAAATCCGCTGCGAGCTGGTGCGTGAGGGCGAGTTTGACGGAGCGGTCTATACCATCCGTTATTTCCAATATGACGGCAAAGGTACGCTGAAGCTCGACAACGGGCTGGTGTTCCAGCCTAACGACCGTTACCTGTTGGAGAACGAGAAGTTCCGCCTGTACTACACATCGGAGTGTGACGAGTCACAGAGCCTGACCATTACGGTGGAGGATAATTTCGGGAACTCTTTTGAATGGGAAACGGACTTCAACAACGATTCGGATGCGGAAGAGGCTCCCTCCGGGAACGATACGCTGAATACGGTGAAAGGAGGTGCCTATCAGTAAGGGGATAATGAAAAGGCTGCTTGCCCCGGTGGTGCTGGCGGTTGCTTTTTCCGCCAGCCTGCCGGCGCAGAATACGGGTACGGTTGGGACACCCGCCTCGTTCAAAGATGAAGCGAAGGCCGGGTTAGCCGTCGAGCTGATTAAGAAATACGAAGGACTCCATGACCGTTCTGATTATCCGTACTACGGTTACGGACATTGTAAACTTCCGGGAGAGGAACTGTCCTATGATATGACGGAGGCGGAAGCGGAAAAACTGCTGATAAGGGATTTGGAGAAGCGTTACAGGTTGTTCAGCAAGTATGGGAAAGATGCCCTGATCCTGACCGTACTCAGCTACAATGTGGGTCACGGAACTCTGCTCGGATATGGGAAACACCCGAAAAGCCGTCTGGTGAAAAAGCTGGAAGCCGGTGACAGGGACATCTATAAGGAGTATATATCCTACTGCCACTACAAGGGACGGAAAATCCGCTCGATAGAGCGGCGACGGAAAATGGAGTTTTTGCTGCTGTATGAGAGATGAAAAAAGAAAGAATGACAGAGATTAAGTGCTTCTCTGTCGCTTTTTTCATATCTTTACGCCTTAAAAGAATATAAAATCAAAATCTATTTATAAATAATCAAAATGAACAATATTGTTAAACCATTTGAAGAAACATTCAAAAGTAAAGATGCATATGATTTAGTTGCTAATGCCGGAGATATAGCTATGGATGCCATTATTGATGATGGTGCATTAGATGGTGTACCTATAATAGGGGCAATAAAAGGGCTGTACAAGGTAACTAAAAATTATCAAACTTATCGGCTTATGAAAAAAATTCATAGGTTTATTTTTATTACTCATGATACCACTATAGAAGAGCGTATGAACTTCATATCTGAATATACTGAAAAAAATAAAGAAGATGGTTGTGAAGTATTATTAGCCTTATTAGACCGATTAGATAATACTAATAAAGTTAATATTTTAACTAATTTAATGAAAGCAAAAATTAAGGAAGAAATAAGTATAGAAGATTTTATTCGTTTATGTGCTGTGTTAGAGCGTATTCCATTTTCTGACATAAATGAACTGCAAAAATATAAAGAGGATTATTATGAAAATGGTTCTACTGATATTTTATTAAGTGCAGGTGTGTTATCTAACACTGTTATAGATGCCAATGATACAAATAAATATCGTCTTAATTCTTTGGGAGTTATGTTACTTAAACATGGATTGCAACAGGACGTTGATGTTGAGATTAAAGATTCAACTCATTTGTCTGATTTCGATTGGCATGAAATGTAAAAACAAATGCTATTCGAGAATATGGAACAGCGGTTTCTTTGCTACTTTCTTTGTCCGCCTTCTGCTCACCGAAAGAAAGTAGGAGGGTGTTGCAAAACTAAATATTAAATTCAAAAAACTTATAAATTGAAACTTGGCAATAAATAATCAATGTAAAACAGCTTATGTCTATACATTATTTTCTGATTTTACTGCGATTTTTAATATGTGATGTTTCAATCTGTAACTTTTTAAAATACTCGTTTGAGTTTTGCAACACCCTCTTTGCCTAAAGTCGGGTGTAAAGTCCCGTTACATCCGTGAAAATCTGCTGGAGCATATCAAAGTACACTCCCTCGTATTTGGCTATCTCCTTGACCTTGATGTCCGCATACTTCGTCAGTGTCTGACGATAAAAATACATGGTGTATGTATCTGTGTCCTCATCCAATATGATTTTCAGTCTGTTGGCTGACGTCTTGTTCCTTGCAAGGCTCATTTGTAGTCCGTTGCCCAAATTGATATAGTTACGGCTTCCCGTCATGACGGTAAATCCATGACCGCCCAACTGCTGTAAGATTGTATTCGCTATCATCTGTATATGAATTTAAGTTATTGTCAATGGGTGGCTTTTGCCACCCGATTTTTTTATGCGTTCATGCTCTGCCTTATATGCTCCAATGTGCGCTCGGCAATGGGGCGTGTTTCCTCCGTCCAAAGGTCATAGTCATGTACGGATATTCCCACACTCTGCAAGTCACGGATATAGCCGGACACATAATCTCCCGTAGGGAGGTAAACGAACTGCATCCATGCATCCCTGCTGTCTGTCAATATAAAATAGTATTTCATGCTCTTTCTGTTTTATGGGTTATCTGTTTCGGGTGCGGGCGGTATTGTGTACCGCCACACCTTTAGTATTCTTTCATTTCGGCAATGGGGGCATATTTTCTGAGCCATTCCACCACATGCACCATGTTGTATTCGGAAGTAATGACTGCCGTATGTTCGTTTATCGGGGTCATTCTTGTACTTTCGTAGCTCTCTATCCATTCCTTTAGTGTTGCCACATCACAAGTATCGGTACACATCATATCCAAAATTCTGATAGGGTCGCTGAATGTCACAATCAAAGTATCATAGTATGCTGTCATAATCTGTCCTCCTTTCCTTTTATCCATTCGTCACGCAGGTGTCTGCACTCCTCCAATGTAGGTCTCACGCAGGAGAAAAGTTCTCCGTCCGTGTGTCGGTAGTCATACTGGAAAAGGGTTGTTCTTTTCCGTCTGATAGTCGTTTGGTACTTTTCGTACTTCTCAGTACCTGCCGTCTGGCAGGTACTCACTCCGTTGATGGTCATTCTTGTTGTCATGGTAGTCATTTATTAAAATTCAACAATCAGCAGTCGGTTCTCCATTACCTTTTCGGGGTCGGTTATCATCCTTTGGGCTACCCAAAGGTGATGCGCTCCGAAGCCGTAGGCGAACAGCCTTCCGAAGTTCTCGTTTTCTGAAAGTTTCGCCATTGAATTGCGGATTTCCTTTTCGCTGAAACTCAAGGACAAGGTGTTTATCAGACTGACAAAGATGTCGGTTACTTTCTCGTCCCATAATATCAGTATGTTTTCTATCTTTATTTCCATATCATGTATATTTTGAAGTCTATAAATCAAGCACTCATCCGTTTGCGGATAAGTTCAGCATTGCTCTCTACAAGGCTGATGATGCGGTCGTGGTATTCGGTATTGGAATTGCATACACCTCTGCTCTGTACCACCTTGAATGTTGTCAGTGAAACCTCCACCGTTTCAATGCGTTTGCCGTCAATGGTTGCGGATAGGATAAGGGAGTCTGTCCTCTTGTGATAGCTTCCCACACAATGGTGCATCAGTTTTCCTTCAAGTTGCATTTCCGCCACACTCTCAATGACCTTTACAAGAATAAGGTTGTCGGTAAACACAAGTCCGAAAAACTTGCCTTTGGACTTCAGATAATTCTTTTCGTCCTTGACCAACTGCTCCCTGCGTTGCTCCGCTCTTTCCCTTTCAATCTGTTCTTCGCGTTTTCTGACAAGTCGGTCATGTGTCTTTTTCAAGTCTGTCGGACAAACATATTTTGGGCAGTGGGTGTCTTTCCCAAAATGTCGGAGCAGTCTTACAAGGTCACACCACATGGAGGCATCTGCAATATGATAGCCGTTTCGGATACAGATTTTTATGGAGTTCCAATATTCATGCAAATTGACATTTGAAATGACGGCATATCTGAACATTTCTGTCTGTCCCGCTTTAAGCAATGTTTCCTTTTTGCTGTCGGTCAGAATGGCGGTAAAAAATTCGTATGGGGTCAGTTCGTGGAATGCTCCCTTGAAGCCGTTCCGCCTTAATTCGGGAATAATGCGCATTGCCGGATAAGTCTTGTATGCGTCTATGTTGTATGCTTTCAGCATCTTGTTGCTGCGTAAATCCATATCGCTCCATTCAGTCCAAAGGTCATAGTACATCGTGTGCATGGCTCTCAGTCGGGCAATAACTTCGGTCTTTCCGTTTGGGGCAATCCACCATTGCACCACCTCCCTTATGGAATACTCTGCCTTCTGTCCCACCTTGTATGTTGCTCCTACCATAAAGTAGCGCAACACTTGATAGCCTTTTCGGGTCGTAATGATTTCATAATATGCGCTGCCCCTGAAAACTCTCTTTCGGGTATCAAGTATTTCAAGTTCCTTTCCGCAATGGGGACAGCTACAGCCACATATAGTTTCCGCAAGAGTGTGTCCGCCTTTCCAGCGGTGTCCACATTCCGAACAAGTGATAGTTCCGCCTTTTGTGCGGTAGGCATGATGCTTGAAGCAATGTTCAAAAGCGTATGCTTTCTGCTTGTCTGTCAGTTCGGGCAGTCCGCTTGACAAACGGACTACCTCTTTCTGTATGCGTGTTCTCGGTTTCATATCAAAAATCAAATAATGAGGGTTGGACTTGTGTTTCTTTTTTCGCTGTCGGCTTGTTGCGGTTCTGTAGCTTTTGGAGTTCCATCTGCTGATATTGGGCAACCGCCTTTCTTCTTGCTTCCTGCTTTTCCTCTTCTGTCAGTTCCACCACATGGTTTACAACTACTTGACATTGTATAGGCTTGCCTACTTCAATCTCGTTTTCATCGTAATAGTGAATGGCTTGTCCGTATATCTCTCCGTCTGAAAAGCCGTTGCAACCGCTTTTCTGCACATAGTTCAGAACGTATGTGACACAATCGTCTATGTTCTTGGCTGGGTTGCGGTAGCTTTTGGCGAATAGTTCATCTTCCGCTGCTCTCTGCTCCAAAAACATCTGTATGGTTCGTTTGAAATGGTCTGTTCCTTTCATAATCTCAAATTTTAGTCGGGTTGTCGTTCAAATAAAGTATCTCGCAATCTTCCACTTCTGTGGGAAGTCCGAAAAGGGGGTAATGGGTGAAATAAGGCTGTGCGTTCCCTTCTTCATCTGTGAGGGGTGAAACATCTTGTACTTGCCATTGCTTCATCCATCTGTCTATTGTCTGAACTTCATCGTCTGTGAGTGCGGTTGCATCGCCATTGATGATGTAGGCTAAACTCCATGTGGGTATCTTTTCCGTTGTCCTGTTCATATCCGTTCCTTTATGTGGTCAGACAATCTCTTGTAAAATCTCCGTGTGGTATTGTGGAGGACATTCCACCAAAAGAAAACCGATAAAGTCCTTTCTCGCTTCCTTGTTGAGTTCGTGGTATAGCCTTCTTAGGGTTGAATGGTTGCCGTTGATATAGGTTTCCACCATATACTCAAAGATGTTGTCCACCTCGTAAAATCTGCATTGCTGCGCAGCTGTCCTGCTGTATCGTCTTGCCATATCCTTATTTGTTAAATAGTTAATAACCAAATGAAAAAGCCGATTGCCGCCATTACTGAAAATAGGGAGATTAGGATGCCGAACATGATGCTCAACATGCCGAATAGGATTTCTCCTATGATACCTACTACCAAACTGCCAGCACAAAAGGCTATGTTTGATGTTGTCGTTACTACTGCGGATAATGCTTTCCACAATACCTTTCCGATGTCACTCAATATCATTCTCATATTTTCCGATTTTAGATTGTTGATTACCTTGTTCGGATTTGGAGTGGGCGGTTTCTTTTTCTTTTCGCCTCTCTGTATGTCCGATGTTTTCTTATGACGTCTTCCGACCGCATTGGTCGTTTTCGTTTCGGGGGCTTCTCAAAGGTTAGGGAGTAGGATTAGCAAATTTTTTAGACAAAATACTACCCCTGAAAGGGCGTGGAGATTTTTCGACAAAAAATTTGAGTTCCTAATCCCGTCTTTACCTTTGCCCCATGCAACGAAAATGACACCTGATGCCGTCCTGGATGGCGGCATGGAAACAGAGGCATACGCATAGAGAGGCGGAAAGGAAAAGGGAACAGAAGTATTGGCGTGCAGCGCCATGTGGATGGATTAAGGGCGGTGCTACAAATAAGGGGAAAGTTGGCTTTCCGACCGCCGTGTGGAAGTCCTGTAACCGTCATTGTCATGCGTGCATGGCTTGCGGTTACTGGTGTTCCTCCGGTGGTACATTGTCGTAAAACGGGATTGTCTGCCGTTGCTTTGTCTGCAATGGAAGGCAAACTGGTTTTACGACACGGGGCTTTGTAGCCGAAATTGGTCACAAGAACAGATCCACGCTTGGCGTGTCCTGTAGAAGTGGCATTTTCGGCTACTTGTATATGGATGAAATAATGACTATAAGAACGGTTTTACCGTTTTAGTACAAGCATATAAAAGAAGTGCCCACGGCGATGGCAGTGTCATTTATGACATTGTGGTCGCTGTGGGCTTTTCTTTTGCTTGTACTGTTTCTGAAATCGGCTTTTGCGCATCAGGCAGAAGCGGTTTTCAGAAGGGATTATAGAATAATTTGGTTAAATCTGACTTGTTTGTAGAGCTTAAAAAGCAGTATCTTATTTTAATATATTCTATTAAATTTCGTATTTTTGCATACTAAGAGTTTGAAAGTTACGTAACAAACAGAAGCATATCAAAGAAGATTACTTTTTTAGTTTTTTATTATCATAATGAGCAATAACTTATGTTCGTTTTTAATATCTAATATATTTTAATATGAAAATAGCAAAAATAAAATGGAAAGAACATCCTATTTTGGGCGATTTGAAGCTTGATTTCATAAATACAAGAACTGGGAAACCGTATGATATGGTAATATTTGCAGGTGAGAATGGGACGGGGAAAACGACGATTTTGACATCTATTAGTGATTTTCTCTGTAAATATCCAATGGAATACATTGAGTATATTGAATATATTATTGATGATAGCTTATATAAAGCCACTTCGCCAGCTGATGAATCTCAGATAAATGAAGGATTTTATAACCTTATTTTTCCTGATGGAACTCTACGTGAAATACGATCAGGAAAGAATCGTAAAGGTGGATCATACTCGGATCCAAACATAGATAATGATCCTCAAAATATCAGATTTTATGGATGTGTTTATTCAAAAGCTAGAGCGGATTATAAAACCAATCGTATTACAAGCACAACGACCAAACAATTAGACAAATCGAAGCAAGATATTGATAATGAAGAGGATTATACCTCATTAAAACAAATGCTTGTAGATATTTGCGAACAAGATAATTGTGAATATGCAGAGGAAAACAAACAATTAGGAGCTAATCCAAAACCATGGTCGGTTTTTTATCCGACATCAAAAATGTATCGTTTTTCTAATGCTTTTGATAACTTTTTCGAAAAAATGAAATATAGTCGAGTAGCAGATAAGTCTAACGAAAAGGTTATTTTATTCAAGAAATCGGGAAAAGAAGTACCAATAGATTCGTTAAGTACAGGAGAAAAACAAATTGTTTTTCGTGGAGCATATTTATTGAGGAATATAAAAAATATTAGTGGAGGAACTGTTTTTATAGATGAACCAGAATTAAGTATGCATCCCAAATGGGAACAAAAAATTTTACGATATTATAGAGATCTTTTTACAGATCCAACAACTCAATTGTTGCAAACTCAGATGTTTATTGCAACACATTCTGAACATGTGATGAAAGAAGCGTTAAAGTATCCGAATGATAATTTAGTAATTGTATTGAAAGGAAATGGGGATAGTAAATCTATAGATACTCCAACAATATTGCCTACAATAACGAATGCTGAAACAAATTATATAGCATTTGATATTGTATCAAATGATTATCATATAGAATTATATGGGTATTTACAACAAAAATACAATCTACTTACGATAAAGTCTTGTGATAATTATATTGTTGCACAACCACAATATAACGCCTTAAGGCATGAGAAAATTTCAAGTTATAGAAATACCACTTATAATTCATTAAGTACATACATTCGTAATGCTATAGATCACCCTGATTCAGGCAATACTTTTACGGAAGAAGAATTGAGAATGTCTATAGAATTATTGCAAGATTTGCTGCGCTAATAATTTATTGATTCTGATTGTTTCTGCTGTCAAAACCGATGAGTACATTTATATGCTCAATTACGGTGGAAATCTTTATTATTTCTATTGTAATTAGAAAATAAAAAGTTATCTTTGTAATGTAATGATAAAGTTTAGACAAGCGAAAGTCTATGAGTGACACAAAAAGACAGTTTTCAGTTACTAAATCGTTACACTTGAAAAAATGAACTGAATTAAAATGTTGATTCATAAGGATTTTGGGGAGAAAGGTTCATAATCCTGTCTCTCCGCTGAAACCTAAGAAATTAAAGATAAGAGGCTGTCTCAAAATGAGATGGCCTTTGTTGTTTCATTTCAGATTGAAGTCATTTGGATTTTTCTCAAAAGATGAGTTTATAAACTTACTTTTGAAGATTTCATCGTAAGCATTCGATAAACTACAAGTTTTAAACCTTTATATACAACAATAGCGACTG
>ENA-OPMG01001870-OPMG01001870.1-human-gut-metagenome-genome-assembly--contig:-NODE-1870-length-11065-cov-3.511626_pt1 | contig 11065 bp, 8 predicted proteins | sample MGYA00241522_ERZ501741 | MGnify/ENA primary metagenome ERZ501741 (study PRJEB25962, sample SAMEA2042616) | human gut metagenome | biome: human gut; feature: human-associated habitat; material: faeces...
CAATATAGTAAGAACCGGCAGCCGGGTCGATCATCGCTACCTGCGGAGCATGCCCGATAGATGTGGCGATACCCGCTTTTCCACGGTAATCCAGTGCTACAGCACCCAAGTCGCTCAGCGGCAACTGCAATTCGCCTTGGCACTGCTGGCGTGCGACCTTGCCTGTCACCGAACGGTCCACCTTGTTGGTCAGCCAGTCTTTACATGCAACAGCTTCCAACTGAAGTACATTTTCCAGATAGTGATGCAGTTCGGATTCTTTATAAACGACTGGAGCGTATGTTTCTTCGACCGTATGATCCTTCATGATCGTTCTTGGCGGTTTACCGAACATATATTCCAGTTTGATGTCGATTGGTTTCACGCCGTCGGCCTGTTCGAAGACGAACTTCATGTCGTTGGTCGTTTCACCTACCACATACATCGGAGAACGTTCGCGGTCGGCAATGCGCTGTACACGGGCAACATCTTCTTCCTTCATCAGCAAACCCATACGTTCCTGGCTTTCGTTACCTACGATTTCTTTTGCGGAAAGTGTCGGGTCACCGACAGGCAACTGGCTCATGTCGATATGTCCGCCGGTTCCTTCCACCAATTCGGAGAGACAGTTCAAATGACCTCCTGCGCCGTGGTCATGGATGGAGATTACCGGGTTGTTGTCCGATTCGGCAATCGCACGGATTACGTTGGAAACGCGTTTCTGCATTTCCGGGTTGGCGCGCTGTACGGCGTTCAACTCGATACCGCTGGTATATTGGCCCGTGTTTACGGAAGAGACAGCGCCTCCGCCCATACCGATGCGGTAGTTGTCGCCACCTAACAGGACAACTTTTTCGCCCGGTGCGGGATCGCCCTTCAACGCGTCGCGCATATTAGCATAACCGACACCGCCGGCCAACATGATCACTTTGTCGTAAGCATATTTCTTCTTGTTCTCTTCGTGTTCGAATGTCAGGACCGAACCGCAGATCAGCGGCTGGCCGAACTTGTTACCGAAGTCGGAAGCACCGTTGGATGCTTTGATAAGAATCTGTTCCGGAGTCTGGTACAACCATTTGCGTACCGGAAGTATTTCTTCCCATTCACGTCCTTCATCGGTGCGCGGATAAGAAGTCATGTAGACTGCAGTACCTGCAATCGGCCATGAACCTTTACCGCCGCCCATACGGTCGCGGATTTCGCCGCCCGTACCGGTAGAAGCTCCGTTGAAAGGTTCTACGGTAGTAGGGAAGTTATGGGTTTCGGCTTTCAGGGAGATAACACTCTTGATGTCCTTTACTTGGAAGAAATCAGGTTTTGAATGATCTGCCGGAGCAAATTGTTCCACAACCGGACCTTCAGCGAAGGCTACGTTATCTTTATAAGCAGAGATTATTTTATTCGGATTTTCCTGTGTAGTCTTTTTAATCATCTGGAACAGGGAAGATTCCTGCTTTACGCCGTCGATGATAAACGTTCCGCCGAAAATTTTGTGGCGGCAGTGTTCGGAGTTGATTTGTGCGAAACCGAATACTTCAGAGTCGGTCAGCTTCCGTCCGAGGTCCTTTTCTACTTTCTTCAGGTAGTCCATTTCTTCTTTGGAAAGAGCCAAACCTTCTTTTTCGTTGTACACTTCGAGATCTTCAATGTAGATGATTGGTTCCGGCTGACGGTTTGTCGTGAATACGTTTTGGTCGAGTCCTTTGTACATGCGTTGGAGCATCGGGTCGTAATCGGCATTTTCGTCCTTAACAGGGAAGTACTCCTCGATGCGGCTTATGCCTTCGAGCCCCATGTTTTGGGTGATTTCTACTGCGTTTGTACTCCAGGGAGTGATCATTTCGCGGCGTGGGCCAACGAAACAGCCTTTCAGGTTTTCTTCACTTTCCATCACGGCTTCGCCAAAAAGCCAGCAGAGTTTATTACTTTCGTCAGGGGTGAGCTGATGGTTGCTCTCTACGGCAATCACGCTCTTGGAAGGGGTTCTGAAAAAAAGAATCATGTTGTATATTTACGATTTTACGATTTACGATTTTACGATTGAAGTTCCTGCAGGAGAAACTCTTCTCTTTTTCTGTGGCGCAAAGATAATCAATTTCGTTGGTGGTAGGAAAAAAATAGAGAATAAATTCCTATACCTTATTTAATATGTTTATTTTCGATGTACGTTTTACTTATTATCGCTATATATAGTGATTCTTGTGTGGAAAAAACGTTAATATACTATCCCCATATCACAAAAAAGTGCGATATTTGCGACATGATTCAGATAGAGACAATATTCGATATATTAGTGAAAGGCTTTATTATTGGCGTTGTTGTGTCCGCACCCCTCGGTCCGGTGGGCGTATTATGCATCCAGAGGACTTTGAATAAGGGGCGTTGGTATGGATTTGTAACAGGTCTGGGAGCCTCTTTGAGCGATATAGCATACGCTTTGCTCACCGGCTACGGGATGAGCTTTGTGTTCGATTATATTAATAAGAATATTTTCTATCTGCAATTATTGGGGAGCATCATGCTACTCCTTTTTGGTATATATACCTTTCGTAGCAACCCGGTGCAGTCCATTCGTCCGGCTTCCTCCAGCAAAGGTTCTTATTTCCATAACTTTATTACCGCATTTTTCGTCACTCTCTCCAATCCCTTGATAATCTTTCTGTTTATCGGACTTTTCGCCCGTTTTGCCTTTGTGCAGCCGGGGGTGCTGGTCTTTGAAGAGATCACGGGATATCTTGCAATTGCTATAGGAGCATTGACCTGGTGGTTGGGTATCACTTATTTTGTGAATAAGGTGCGCACTAAATTCAATTTACGTGGTATCTGGATACTGAATCGTGTTGTAGGAAGTATCGTAATGCTGGTATCCCTTGCCGGACTGATTTTTACTTTGTTGGGAGAATCACTTTATTAAGAGATAACTTATGAATCAGATAGCACAACAACTGAAAGAGAAGAATATTGCCGAGTACCTTATATATATGTGGCAAGAGGAAGACTTGATCCGCGCCAATCATTGTGAACCGGAAGAGATGGAGGTAAATATAATTGCCCGTTATCCGGCAGATCAGCAGCCTGCCATGAGAGAATGGTATACCAACCTGATTACGATGATGAGTGAGGAAGGAGTACGGGAAAAAGGTCATTTGCAGATTAATAAGAATGTGATTATCAATCTGACAGAATTGCATAACGCATTGGCTTCTTCTCCTAAATTTCCTTTTTACAGTGCCGCCTATTTCAAGGCATTGCCGTTTATAGTAGAATTACGGAATAAAAACGGCAAGAAAGACGAGCCCGAATTGGAGACCTGTTTTGAGGCGTTGTATGGAGTGCTCCTGCTTCGTCTTCAAAAAAAGCCTATCAGTGAAGGTACTGCTAAGGCAGTGGAAGCTATCACTAGTTTCCTTTCTATGTTGGCAAACTATTATGATAAAGACCGTAAAGGTGAATTAAAACTGGATGAATAAATGAGAATTTTGGTAACGGGTGCCAACGGTCAGCTTGGCAATGAGATGCAGGTGCTTGCAAAAGAGAACCCGCAACATACGTATTATTTCACGGATGTAGAGGAGCTTAACATCTGTGACAAGCAAGCCGTTTGGGCTTATATCGCAGAGAAGCGGATTGAGCTTGTCGTGAACTGTGCCGCATATACGGCCGTAGATAAAGCGGAAGATAATTCGGAACTAGCCTATCAATTGAATTGCGAAGCACCGAAACAATTGGCAAGTGCGGCACAATTCAACGGAGCCGCCATGATACAGGTATCTACCGATTATGTCTTTGACGGTACTGCACACACTCCGTATACGGAGGATTGCGACCCTTGTCCGGACTCCGTATACGGCACCACCAAACTGGAAGGAGAATATGACGTGATGAATTATTGCGAGAAAGCAGTCGTAATCCGTACTGCATGGCTTTATTCCACTTTCGGCAATAATTTTGTGAAGACAATGATCCGTCTTGGAAAAGAGCGTGACAGTCTGGGAGTTGTTTTCGACCAGATCGGAACCCCGACTTATGCTAATGACCTGGCACGTGCCATCTATACCATTATAAATAAAGGTATAGTCCGCGGCATCTACCATTTCAGCAATGAAGGCGTTTGTTCCTGGTATGATTTCACAGTGGCTATTCATCGCTTGGCAGGAATAACCTCCTGCAAAGTGAAACCTCTGCATACAGCCGAATATCCTGCAAAGGCCAACCGTCCGGCATACTCTGTACTTGATAAAACAAAAATAAAAACAACATTTGGCATCGAAATCCCCCATTGGGAGGAAAGTCTCCAACGATGCCTGGAGAAATTGGAAATTAAAAATTGAGAGTTGAGAAATAAAAAAGAAACCACTTTGAGTATCATTTTTTAATTTCCAATTTTCAATTCTCAATTTAATAACTATGGCAGATAATACAGAAATTTTGAGACGGCGGACGTTCGCCATTATTGCACATCCGGATGCTGGTAAGACATCTTTGACGGAAAAGTTATTGCTTTTCGGAGGTCAGATACAGGTAGCAGGTGCTGTAAAGAGTAATAAGATAAAAAAGACGGCTACGTCCGACTGGATGGAAATCGAGAAACAACGTGGTATTTCGGTAACGACTTCCGTGATGGAGTTCGACTATCGGGATTATAAAATCAACATTCTCGATACTCCGGGTCACCAGGACTTTGCTGAAGATACATACCGCACACTGACTGCTGTAGACAGTGTTATCATCGTTGTAGACGGTGCGAAGGGGGTGGAAACGCAGACGCGTAAACTGATGGAGGTATGCCGCATGAGAAAGACTCCGGTAATAATCTTCGTCAACAAAATGGACCGTGAAGGAAAAGATCCGTTCGACTTGCTCGATGAACTCGAAGAAGAACTGATGATTCAGGTTCGTCCCTTGTCCTGGCCGATAGAGCAGGGAGCACGTTTCAAAGGAGTATACAACATCTACGAACAGAAACTGGACTTGTACCAGCCATCCAAACAGATGGTAACGGAAAAAGTGGCAGTCGATATTCATACGGAAGAACTGGATCAGCAGATTGGCAAGCCATTGGCAGACAAGCTGCGTGGTGATCTGGAACTGATCGAAGGTGTTTATCCCGAATTTGATTCGGAATCCTATCTCGCAGGAGACTGTGCACCTGTATTCTTCGGATCAGCGTTGAACAACTTCGGTGTGCAAGAGCTGCTGAACTGTTTCGTGGAGATAGCTCCCAGTCCTCGTCCCGTACAGGCAGAAGAGCGTGAAGTGAATCCCGACGAACCGAAATTCACCGGATTCATCTTTAAGATCACAGCCAATATTGATCCCAATCACCGTTCTTGTGTGGCATTCTGTAAGATTTGCTCCGGCAAGTTTGTCCGCAATGCTCCCTATGTGCACGTTCGTCATGGAAAGACCATGCGTTTTTCATCGCCCACTCAATTTATGGCACAGCGTAAAACAACGATTGACGAAGCCTATGCAGGAGATATTATCGGTCTGCCGGATAATGGTACCTTTAAGATTGGCGATACGCTGACAGAAGGTGAAATGCTTCATTTCCGCGGATTGCCGAGCTTCTCGCCGGAGATGTTCAAGTATATTGAAAATGCCGATCCGATGAAGCAGAAACAGTTGGCGAAAGGTATCGATCAGTTGATGGATGAAGGTGTGGCACAGTTGTTTGTCAATCAGTTCAATGGCCGTAAGATTATCGGTACGGTGGGACAGTTGCAGTTTGAGGTCATTCAGTACCGTTTGTTGAATGAATACAATGCGTCCTGTCGCTGGGAACCGGTAAGTCTTTATAAAGCCTGTTGGGTAGAAAGCGATGATCCCGCAGAACTGGAAGCCTTCAAGAAACGTAAATACCAGTATATGGCAAAGGATAGAGAAGGGCGCGATGTGTTCCTGGCAGACTCCGGTTATGTACTTCAGATGGCGCAGATGGACTTTAAACACATCAAATTCCACTTTACAAGTGAGTTTTAAAACATATTCCGTTGATTTTAACTAAAAAATCAGGTAAAAAAAGGAAAAACATATCTCATATAAATGAGTGAATAGAAATGAAGACACTATCCTGGGATAAAATTCAGCAAGGGGATGAAGAGGCATTCCGGCAGCTTTATGAGCAATATGCAGATTTACTGTATGGATATGGCATGAAGATAGCCGGTGATGAGACTCTGGTAACCGAGGCGATACAGTCGTTGTTTGTTTACATCTTTGAGAAAAGAGAAACTTGCACGGCTCCTCAATCCATACCCGCTTACTTATGTGTTTCGTTGAGACACATGATAGTGAACGAACTGAAAAAGGAGAATAGTGGCTCATTAAAATCACTGGATGAAGTAGGCACAAATGAATATCAGTTTGATCTGGAGATTGATATTGAAACTGCTATTATCCGTTCAGAGTTAGAAAAAGAACAGCTAGAAGTTTTGCAGAAAGAGCTGAACAATTTGACAAAGCAACAGCGGGAGGTATTGTATCTTAAGTATTATAAGAAGATGAGTCCGGAAGAAATAGCCCAGGTGATGGGACTCACTTCACGTACGGTTTACAATACTACTCATATGGCTATCTCCAGTTTGCGGGAGCGTATGAGCAAATCTTTCTTGTTGTTGGTAGCAGCTAATTTGTGGATTTTTAATTGAGGTGTGAGATATGGAAAAGTGGACAGAATCTTTAGATAAATACTTAGAAGAAGGAAAACTTCCTCTGGTTGGCGAAATCTTTTCTCGTAAAAAAGAAATAGGTGATAAGCTGAAGTTGCAACGTGAGGAGAGCCATAAGATTACCTTAAGCCGGAAAAGAAAACAAAGTGTCGGAAGAAGAAGCTTCTCCTTCTCTTGGGGAGTGGCAGCTGCGGTCGTTCTTCTTTTGGGAGTAGGCAGTTACTTTCTGGCAGAGGAAAAGGGGGTGACGGATAACACTGCAATGAATTATGAATTGCCCGATGGCAGTAGTGTGCAGGTGATGGAAAACTCACGTCTGACTTACAATCATATCACATGGCTTTGGGAGCGCAAATTGCAACTATTGGGTAAAGCCTCTTTTAACGTAACCAAAGGCAAGACATTCACGGTCCGTACAGAAGCCGGCGACGTAACCGTACTGGGAACGAAATTCCTCATCGATCAGCAAGGAAAGAAGATGACCGTCAACTGTGAGGAAGGAAGTGTGCAAGTCGAGACTGCTGTAGGTAAGCGTACATTGCTTGCCGGCGAAAGTGTGCGTTGCGATGAAACCAAGATTGTGCCAGTAGAAAAAAAGGCGGAAGAATCGGAATTCCCTGAAGTGCTAGGCTATGAAGACGATCCGCTGATAAATGTAGTGGCAGATATTGAGCATATATTTGAAGTAACAGTCGTCGGACATGAGAAATGCGAGGGGCTGACCTACAACGGGACGGTCTTAACGAAAGACCTGAACGCCACACTGGAAAAAGTCTTTGGATCGTGTGGAATCAGTTATCAAATTCGAGGGAAAGAAATTATTTTGCAATAAAAAAAGCCTCTTCTGGATAGTCAGAAGAGGCTTTTTTGTTTTTCTTCAAATTTTCTTCATTTTTTCTTGGTAAAAAAACAACGGATGCTTCTCTTTCTAATAGATGAGCTATTTAATGATATTTGAAGAAAACGGTAGAATTGATTAGAAGATTAAATGTTGTAGAAGAAATTAGAAATTATCCGGCAGAAATAAGGCCAGGATTCAGAACAAACAATAGATGTTTTATAGAGAATTACAAGCTAAACTCAAAACAAACAATAGATGCTTTTTATAAAATTTAAATTTAACCCAAAACAAACAATGTTTTAGAAATGCAAACTAGGGCTCAAAGCAAACAATAGACAGCGGCAGATGAATTATTCCTGCCACAAACGTAAGCCGGAAAGATTCCCTCATCGGACGTGATATGAGCTTTAGAGGCTTGTTTTTTCCGATTAAACAGACTTAGTTGGCTTAAAAAAGGGTTTTTCAACTAGACTGCTACGCTAATTAAAAGAATGAAAGCCGTGATGGCCCATGAGAGGTTTAACAAGACCGGTTTTTTATCTGGTAGTTTAATAGTAGGTTAAGAGGGTATGAAACCAGAAAAGGGCTGAACCGGTCTATCATTGAGTATTTTTATTTAATAATTGTTTTATCAGAGTGTGAGAGAAAGTTGAGGGGCTTTCTCTCACATTTTTTGTAGGAACAATAGATAGGACGATTTACTATTGGACTATTTACCATTTACTATTTGGGTTATGCAATAGAAGCAGATAGTAAATAAGATAAATGGGAATTTAGTTTAGATGTGGATGGCACGCTAAATCATAAATCATAAATCATAAATCATTAAACTTCCCCAGTTTTCCAATCAGAGAAATGACGTTTTTATACATTATATTCCTTTCTTAATTTATTTTATAATAAAAATTTGGTATTTTCGGACGCTTTTTAGACGAACAACTTAAAATACTAATAGTTTATTATATGGAAAATATCGAAACAGCGATCCTGCTGATGGTGGTCGGAATGGCTACCGTATTTGTTATTCTGCTGATTGTGATTTATTTAGGTAAGTTGTTGATTACATTAGTCAACAAGTATGCTCCTGAAGAAGTGGTTCCTGTGAAGCGGGAAGCATCGCAAGGTCCTGCCCCTGTTCCGGGAAACATCTTAGCCGCCATTACAGCTGCTGTAAATGTGGTGACACAAGGTAAAGGAAAAATCACTAAAGTAGAAAAATTATAAATCTATAAAGAATATCACTGAAAGACATGAAAAGAGAAGTAAAGTTTAGTTTGGTTTTCCGAGATATGTGGCAATCTGCCGGAAAATACGTACCTCGTGTAGACCAACTCGTAAAGGTAGCTCCTGCCATCATTGAAATGGGCTGTTTTGCCCGCGTAGAAACAAACGGCGGAGGTTTTGAACAGGTAAATTTATTGTTTGGTGAAAACCCGAATAAAGCGGTACGCGAATGGACAAAACCGTTCCACGAAGCCGGTATTCAAACCCACATGCTCGACCGCGCACTGAACGGACTCCGTATGAGCCCCGTTCCGGCAGACGTCCGCAAATTATTCTACAAAGTAAAGAAAGCACAAGGAACAGACATTACCCGTACGTTCTGCGGATTGAACGACGTGCGTAACATCGCTCCTTCCATCACATACGCAAAGGAAGCAGGCATGATTTCACAATGCTCGCTTTGCATCACTCATTCGCCTATCCATACCGTAGAGTACTACACCAATATGGCGCTGGAACTTATCAAACTGGGAGCAGACGAAATCTGTATCAAAGACATGGCAGGAATCGGCCGCCCTGTATCGTTAGGTAAGATCGTAGCAAATATCAAGGCAGCACATCCCGAAATCCCCGTTCAGTATCACAGTCATGCAGGTCCCGGATTCAATATGGCAAGTATCCTCGAAGTATGCGAAGCCGGTTGCGACTACATCGACGTAGGCATGGAACCGCTATCCTGGGGAACAGGCCACGCTGACTTGCTTAGTGTGCAGGCAATGCTGAAAGACGCCGGATATCAAGTGCCCGAAATCAATATGGAAGCCTACATGAAAGTGCGCGGCATGATTCAGGAATTTATGGACGACTTCCTCGGCTTGTATATTAGCCCGAAAAACCGTCTGATGAACTCCTTGCTGATTGCTCCCGGACTTCCCGGCGGTATGATGGGTAGTTTGATGGCCGACCTCGAATCCAATTTGGAATCAATCAATAAATATAAGGCAAAACACAATCTGCCGTTTATGACGCAAGACCAGTTGCTCATCAAGCTCTTTGATGAAGTAGCTTACGTATGGCCTCGTGTCGGTTATCCTCCATTGGTGACTCCGTTCAGCCAATACGTGAAGAACCTCGCCATGATGAACGTGATGGCAATGGAAAAAGGAAAAGAACGTTGGGGAATGATTGCCGATGATATCTGGGATATGATTCTGGGTAAAGCCGGACGTCTGCCGGGTAAACTTGCTCCCGAAATCATTGAAAAGGCAGAACGTGAAGGCCGTAAGTTCTTTGAAGGTGATCCGCAGAATAACTATCCTGATGCTCTCGACAAATATCGCAAACTGATGAAAGAGAACAAATGGGAAGTAGGACAGGACGACGAAGAACTCTTCGAATATGCTATGCACCCGGCTCAATATGAGGCTTACAAGAGTGGCAAAGCAAAAGAAGACTTCCTGGAAGACATAGCCAAACGTCGTGCCGAAAAAGATAAATCTCCGGAAGAAGATGCCAAACCGAAGACACTGACCGTACAAGTGGACGGACAGGCCTATCGTGTGACGGTAGCATACGGTGATACCGAACTACCTGCTGCTCCTGCGGGTGCTGCCGCTGCTCCGGCAGGAGAGGGAAAAGAAGTACTTTCTCCGTTGGAAGGCAAGTTCTTCTTAGTGAAAGGTGCGCAGGAAACTCCTTTGCAAGTAGGTGACACTGTGAAAGAAGGTGATGTAATCTGCTATGTAGAAGCGATGAAGACCTACAATGCCATCCGTGCAGAGTTTGGCGGTACAGTGACTGCTATCTGTGTCAACCCGGGAGATGCTGTTTCAGAAGATGACGTATTAATGAAGATAGGATAATGAACGAAATATTTGAGAACTTATATGACATGACTGCGTTCAGCAATATCATTGCCGAACCGCAGTTCCTGATAATGTATGCCATCGCGTTCGTTCTGCTCTATTTGGGTATTAAGAAACAGTACGAGCCGTTGCTGCTTGTCCCCATCGCTTTCGGTGTGTTGCTAGCCAACTTCCCCGGAGGAGATATGGGCGTGATTCAGGCCGACGAAAATGGTATGGTGATGGTAAACGGAGTGTTGAAGAACATTTGGGAAATGCCTTTGCATGACATTGCCCACGAACTGGGAATCATGAACTTCATCTACTATATGTTGATTAAAACAGGTTTCCTGCCTCCGATCATCTTTATGGGTGTCGGTGCGTTGACGGACTTCGGGCCGATGTTGCGTAACCTGCATCTTTCTATATTCGGTGCAGCTGCACAGTTGGGTATCTTTACCGTATTGCTGGTAGCCATCCTGATGGGATTCACCCCACAGGAAGCC
>ENA-OPMG01001872-OPMG01001872.1-human-gut-metagenome-genome-assembly--contig:-NODE-1872-length-11065-cov-2.595277_pt1 | contig 11065 bp, 9 predicted proteins | sample MGYA00241522_ERZ501741 | MGnify/ENA primary metagenome ERZ501741 (study PRJEB25962, sample SAMEA2042616) | human gut metagenome | biome: human gut; feature: human-associated habitat; material: faeces...
TTTCTTCAGGGAACATATCATTAACCCCTTTGATATTTTTACTTCCTGATAGTTAAAATTATCGGAAGTTAAATTGAACAGTGTAATTTGTCACATCGCATAAAAAACCGATATTATTATAGCATATTCAAGAGTAAAATTAAATAAAATTTCATTGTCCAAATTTACTAGTTCTACATTTAGTGACACAAAAACAAATGGTGAGAAATTTCACTCCATCACCCAATATTCTATCTTCTTTATCTTGTCTTCTCTACATATTTTCTATCCATATATCCGTTTTCATCCCGTTCCTCACCAATCCGACATCTGTCTGTCCTATTCTCATTCTTTTTACCATGATTGGCATTCCATTTCTCAACTTCTTTCATATAATCAGCATATTCATCTTTAGCCAAATAATAAGCACTGTAAAAATCCCTTACATTATCATAACCATGTCGTTACACAATAGATGACAAATCGCATTTCATATTATCAATCTGTTTGTTCAGTTCATATATCTGATTCTGCAACCCTCCACGCTTTCGTGCCTTAAATGCACCGTTACATTCTAACAATTCTATCTCCATCTCACTGCGTTTATGCTCCTGCGCAAATATTACTTCATTTTGCTTTTGCAATTCATAATAGATACTCTGAAAACTTAGGTATTTTTCTGCAAGTAGTGACATTATTGGATATGTCTTAGCCTCAATATTTCTACCTTCTGCCGGCAGAATTTCCAGCATCTTTTCCGCCGCAGCAACCGCTACACGCATAATACGATTAATAAGAAGTTCAAGCACTGCAATAGCAAGCTTTATAATACTTGCAAGAAGATCCGGTCTGTCTCCATATAAATCTATGGAATCCCTTATCTTTTCTATTATTTCATTCTTCTTTATCCTTAATATGTCCTCTTCTGACACACTGCTTACAATTGCCCTGTCAACAGTCCTGTTCCATTCCCGACGTACCTCATTGTCAGCTTTTATTTGTTCTTCCATTGGATTATTTTTACCTATTTTTTTAGTGACAAGATATGGACTGTTCTTATCAAAGACTTTAAGTTTATCCTCTTCATGCAGCACAAGCTGATTTATTTCATTTGTAAAAAATACCTTTGCCTCATCACGAAATGAATCCTGTTTAAATCTGTCATCCTTTGCAGAGAACTCTTTTTTCTCATAAACCTCGCCTTTTCTGATAATCTTACAGCCATTACGGATGTTACCACTTTCATCCAATATCTCTTTTTTAGTACACACATACTTCCCTCTCTCATCATAGAACATGTTTCTCGCTGCTACCTTTACAACCGGTTTCTCCAGCTTCGTCCTCTCTGCAAATATCAGATGGATATGGAAGTTAGTCTTTCTTTTGTTATGATGGAGAGCTGCATAGCAATCCACACAATACTTTTTCTTAAAATCCATAGCAAAATGTTTGATAAGATAATCATGCTCATAATGATATAATCCTTCCGGTAATGCTATAATCAGCTCTCTTGCCTCAATACATTTTCCTATCGTCCCACTTTTAGTAAATTCTTCTCTGTTACATTTCGCAAGATCTTTCCAGAAAGACCGAAGTGGCTGTGTCGCATATATGGCATATAGATTTTCCTGTTTAACTGTACTTGTTATATAATCAATTCTCCCCATAACATTATGGAGTTTCGTCATCTGTATAAATGAATGTCTTGGCATTGCAATCATCTCCTTCTTTTCATCAGCTACATTTAATTCTTCAAATGCAGCCATAGTAATATTTATTCTCAAGCTCGATGCAATCGCGAAATACCCGGTGTACAAAACGAAGTTTTGTGCGGAGGGTGTATTTCGCTCTCAAACGCCGAGGGCTACATTAGAACTTTTTTATTCCTTCACACAGCAGCTTTTGCATTGATAAATATCTAAAATCTTGCAAAGATATCTATTTTCTAGAATTGACGGCACTTTATGACGAAACTTTTCAAAATTGACATTACTTTATGACGCCATTTTTCCATCATACCGTCGCATTCTGCCTTCACTTTTCTTTCATTACATTTCCAACTTTCTTTCATTCAACTTTCATGCCGTTGGATTATTACAGCATTTTAAGTAACTGCCGTCGCATTGTTCAGTCTCTTTTTGTTTCCGCCGTCGTTTTATGCCTGCATGCATTACAATATTTACAGATAAAAATAAGGACCATGTATTTCTACACAGTCCCTGTCTCAATAACTTATATTCTATTGTTAATCCCTTTCTATCCAGCTCAATGCATTCTGTACTAATGCCTCATCTTCCTCATAATTCTCCAATTCATCATCAGATATGCTTTCCATTCCTGCCCTCACCGCAACGTCATCTCGATTTATTACTGGCATAGCACCTCCGCCAGCCTGAATTGCAGCTAACATACTTCCCACCATAGTCATAACTTCCTTATTGGCTTCCTGTCGTGCTTCTTCTTTTGCAGCCTGCCTGATTCTTTCCTCAATTGCATCCATACCTTCTGTTAATACATATTGCGGTGTCTTCTTTTTCTTAGGCTGCGTTAATTCCTCCTGCCCATAATTCTCAATATAATAAGTTGCCGCATCTATAAAAAACTGATTCTTTGACTTAAATATATCCAAATTCAACTCATTCAGAACCTTATTAATAGTTACATGAGCTGGGTTCAGCATATTTAATCTCACTGTAAACTTAACTGTCCTGTCTATCGACATAATTATTCCTCCTCATAATCTCTCTTTACATATAATCCCAATAAAGCAGGAAGATTGGAAAGTACTTTTCTTTCCACCTTGCCAACAATCCTGTCTGCAAATGCATCTTCTTTTTCCCTTGTTTCCAGATATGGATCTTCCTGCATTCGTATAAACCTCTCATAATAATAGTTGATTGCCTCAATCACAAACCGGTTTTGTGACTTAAATTTTTCTCCTATCTCATTGCTGTGAAGACTCTCCCAAGCCTTAATATCTGATTCCTTTTCCATATTAAATCTTATATTCTGATTCTTATTCATATAATCACCTGTTCCTTTCTTTTTCTCCAAATTTAAACATAAAAAATCCATGCATTTGCTTAATTACAAACACATGGATTATTATTCAAAATATCTGATATCTGGTATATCCTTCCAATATCTTCTACACACTTTACTACACACTTTTTATATCAAATTATATCATTTTGCGATAAATTATGATATCTGTGTCAATTTTATAAATCTTGCTCAAAGCCAGTAAATTCAAGCATTTAGGGCATTTCCAAGGATGTTTTAAATGAAGCCGTAGGAAAATCTATAAATTCCTGCTTATACTGCTCCATTATATCCTCCTTATTCAGTCCCGCTGTCCGGCGATGCTGCTTCATATTCAATATTGATTTTTATTCTATCATAAATGTTTTCCCGTTTCAATGCGTCTTTGACACATTAAAATTACATATTAAAATCTATACATCAGAATCCCCTATCTGCTTTTCCTGATTATCTAGTAGCCAGAAATTCCTAAAACCCACTAACCATTATCAATCTCATGATTTAGTATGTTGTTTCAGACCTACCCGTTCCATTCTCTCGCCAGTTCACCTACCAATCTGTTAAAATGTTTCTCCTTAGTAGGTCTTTTTCCTGCTTTCCAGAGGAATGAACATTCATTTTATACTTATAAAACCTACTAAAAAGGCTTCTTCCTGCCTGATTAGTAGGTCTTGTTACTGTCAATTATCTTGAATATGTGTTAATGCTACCTACTATATTTATAATAATCAACGAACTAGTAGGTTTTCTCTCTTTTTATCAAAACTTTATGTATATCTCTCCCCAATCGTTTGGAAAACAAAAGTTACACCTTCAAACTTAAAAACACGATTTTTATATTTCTAATCACATATGAGATATTCCAGCCTATATTCTCTTATTTCATTTTCTTTTAATTCTCAATTAATAAAGCTCAAAATTCTTCCACTATCATCTCATCATCTATAAAAATCCTATTTTTCATAATCTTAAACCATATAGCATCCCCATGTATGTATTCTGAAAGCATCTTACATATATCAGTTTTATAATCACAATTCTTTAAAAAACTTAAGTCTATTGTATTATATTGCTTCATCTTCTCTGTATTTATGTTAAAATCTGGATTATTATTAGGAAATTCACAGTCTTTTTTCCAGTTTTCATTAGGTATCTCGATATCCATATATTTATCACCATATATGAGCATATATCTTTTTTTCCCAATACTAGACGAGCCTGTTTCTTCTATCTGCTGCCTGAGACAAAGTGTATCCGGTGAATTATACCAAAATAAAAAATATTCATCTTTGCTTTTGACAACCTTATCCCCTGGAATGTCTAAATATCCCGTACGATTATATGTATCAACAATATTCATATCTGCTATTTCTTTTTTTCTTTCTTCTGAAATATAGTCAAATATATAATTCATAATTTTACCCCACAGCTCTTTATTAAAGCACATTAATAATTAATGCCATATCAACGCTACAGCTAATGAAGCAGCTATTATTGCTGTCATACATTTTTTCTCTTTATACCGAACCCATGATATATTAATCATCGTGTTCCATTTCTGCTTTTTTCTTTTTATTTCTTTCACAAAATTCCATAAACAATTCTATATCTTCCTTAGACAATCCACCCCAAGCGCTATTTCTTTCGAATATCTGGTCAATAACCTGAGAAAAATCATTTGTTCTATATGTAATATCTCCTTCATAATATCCCATGAATTCGCCATTATCATTGGAGAAGCATACTACTTCTCCATCTCCTGACATTTCTCCTATAACCGTCAGATTATCTGGCATGAAATTATGATGGAAATCATCTGTTCCCCAAAACATTGCACTTGATCCATCAATCAGACATTTTTCTGTAAATCTGAGCCATTCCTTATATGTCTCTGGAATCTTTACGCCATTTGCCTCCTCCCATTTATTTAATTTATCTTCATCTATTGGTTCATTAAAATATGTTTTTCCAAGCTCATCATCATTGTCCCGCTTGTCACACCACTCATATAATTCTTCAATCTTGCTCTTTAAACTGTTATTTTCTGGTATCCCTATCTTTGTATACATATTTATTATCCTCTCTTTCCTCCAAAAACAAAAAAGCAGACAACATCACATTCCGTGACATCATCTGCAACTCAACCATCTTATATCTTCAATATATCAAATACTCCCCAGACTACTGAATCCACTTAGACTTGTAGCTTTGTGTCCCTGCATTTCTGCAGGTTTACCCCTCTTTTGTTTTGAAATCTACTCATTTGTTATTTTATCATGGATATCAGGGAATTTCAACCGTACAAGTATCAATTTCTTAACGCTGTAATCGGCACAACAAATACTCCATCAGGTCTTTGATATGCAGCATTAGATAATCCGCATATAACACATAACGAATCTGGCGCAATTCCTCCACTTGCTTTAATTTCATTTTTTATTTTTATAAGATTCTCTGCCGCCATATCTATTTGGTTTGCACCCAATTTGATTTCGAATCCACACCATTTTCCATCAGGCATTGCTATAACTGCATCCATTTCATTGTTATTATAATCCTGATAATGATACAATTCTGCATCAAATGACTCAGCATATATTTTCAAATCTCTTTCACACAATGCTTCGAATAAGAATCCCAATGTATTTAAATCATTCAGTAACATTTCAGGTGTCGCATTTAACAATGCGACTGCTAATGATGGGTCTGACAAATGTCTCTTTTCTGCCTGCTTAATACGGATTGATGATCTAAGCTTAGCCTCAAAAGGTTTCTGATTGTCTGTGAGGAAAAGTCTTTGGAAAACATCTAGATAAGCAGAAACTGTTTCCACATCAATATCTTCATCATCTATTTCCTTAATGTCATTTTTTAATTTCTTATTTGTTACAGTTGTTGCCTCATTTCTTGCAAGTGAACGAAGAAGCAGCTCCATTTTATGCTTATCTCTTTTTACATTATCAATTCTATAAACATCATCGTCTAATACAGCCCTGATGTACTGTATAGGAAGATATGCCGCCTGTTTTAATGTTGTCTCCTGATTAGCAGGCCAGCCTCCTCTTATAATGAAATCAATAAGTTTTCTCAAGTCAACCTCACCTGATATTTTAGGTTCTATTCTACCCTCACATATATCTTTTAAAGAAATATCTCCACTAGAATTTCCACTTTCAAATAATGACATTGGTCTCATTCTCAATTTTGCAATTCTTCCAGCTCCGCTATGCAATATTCCTTTATGATTTGGTGTCGCAGAGCCTGTCAATATAAACTGCCCTTTATTACCGCTTCGGTCAACCTTATACCTGACAGCATCCCATAACTGGGGAACTTCCTGCCATTCATCAATCAATCTCGGTGTTTCTCCTTCTAAAACCAATGAAGGACTCATCTGTGCCAATTGTCTATTCTGGAAATTACCATCGGGATTGCCAAGCATAATTTCACTTTGGCAATGATATGATGATGTCCAGGTTTTTCCACACCACTTCGGTCCCTCCACACATACTGCACCAAATGCCTCTAAATAACTATCAATTATATTGTCAATCAGTCTTGGTCTGTAATCCTTTCTTTCCATATTCTCTCCATTCTATTCTTATATATCATTAATATTATTGGTTTAAGCTTAACCTATATACATATTTATATTCATCATTATAATTCAATACGATTAATTTTTCAATTTCAATCCGACAGATTTTTGATTTCCAATCCGATTGTTTTTGCATTTTCAATCCGATAGATTTTTAAATTTCAACCCGATTGTTTTTGCATCATCATTTCCTTATAGCAAATAGTATAAAACTCCCAACACATTCCTCTTGACCTAAACCTGACTTTAGATGCTATTATATAAAATATATTAAAATATAAGATAAGGAGTATCAGAAAACATGTATATTGAGAATATTAACAGTCCTGCTGATGTGAAGAAATTGAACATTATGCAGCTTAATGTCCTTGCAGAAGAAATGCGTCACGCCCTTCTTACAAGAGCCAGCAGACACGGTGGACATTTTGGTCCTAACTTCGGTATGGTAGAAGCAATCATTGCCATGCATTATGTATTTGATTCGCCTAAAGATAAAATCGTATTTGATGTATCACACCAGTGTTATCCACACAAAATGCTCACTGGAAGAAAAGATGCATATCTTTATGAGGAGCATTATGATGATGTGTCAGGATACACTAATCCGGACGAAAGTGAACATGATTTCTTTACTGTAGGTCATACTTCAACTTCTATAAGTCTTGCCTGCGGTCTTGCCAAAGCAAGAGATTTAAACGGTGAAGATGGTAATGTAATCGCTGTTATAGGTGATGGTTCTTTAAGCGGCGGCGAGGCTTTGGAAGGTCTTGATTTTGCTTCTGAATTAAATAGCAACATGATTATTGTTGCTAACGATAACGATATGTCTATTGCTGAGAATCACGGTGGTCTTTATGCCAACTTAAAGCTTCTTCGTGAAACAAATGGACAGTCTGAATGTAATCTTTTCAAAGCAATGAACCTTGATTACATCTATGTTGATAAGGGAAATGATATTGCTTCTTTAATTGAAGCATTTGAAAAGGTTAAAGACACTACAAAAGCTGTTGTTGTCCACATTAATACTCTTAAAGGCAAAGGTTATGCACCTGCCGAGCAGAATAAAGAAAAATGGCACTGGCATGCACCTTTTGATATAACAACCGGCGAATCTCTTTCCAAGGGCGGAGAGCCTGATTTCTCTGACGCTTCTTTAGAATATCTTTTAAAGAAGATGGACGAGGACAAGCGTGTTGTTGCAATCACAGCCGGAACTCCTACTGTTATGGGATTTACTGCTGACATGAGAGCTAAAGCAGGAAAACAGTTTGTTGATGTTGGTATCGCAGAGGAAACTGCTGTTGCATTAGCTTCCGGTATCGCTACCAACGGCGGAAAGCCGGTATTTGGCGTTTACAGCTCATTTATACAGAGAGCCTATGACCAGATTACACAAGATGTATGTATTAACGGCAATGCTGTAACATTTGCAGTATTTGCAGGTTCTGTGTACGGGATGAATGATGTTACACATCTCGGACTTCAGGATATCCCTATGCTCAACAGCATTCCGGGACTTATATATCTTGCACCTGTCACTAAGGAAGATTATATTGCTATGCTTGACTGGTCTTTAACACAGAATGAGTATCCTGTTGCTATTAAAGTTCCGGGCGGCAGCATGATTTCAACAGGTGTACCTGTAACTAAAGATTTCAGCAAGCTTGACACTTACGAGATTACTAAGAAAGGAAGCAGAGTTGCTATCCTCGGGCTTGGAACTTTCTATGAAACTGCTGTAAAAGCCGCTAATATTCTTAAGACTTCACACGGAATTGACGCAACTGTTATCAATCCTTACTACATCTCAGGTATTGACGCAGACACTCTTAATGAATTAAAGAAAGACCACGCAGTAGTTGCAACTCTTGAGGACGGCTACCTTGAAGGCGGCTTCGGAGCTAAGATTGCAGCATACTATGGTTCTTCTGATATGAAGGTATTAAACTTCGGTATTAAGAAAGAATTTATCGACAGATACGATGCATCAGAAGTATTAAAGTACAACCACCTTACTCCTGAACAGATTGCAGAAGATATCGCAGCAACATTATAACTATATTGTTTCATTATAATCGAAAAGACATGGCAATCATTTTTATCAATGACTGTCATGTCTTTTTAGAATTTATCCCTGTCTTTAGTTTCCATAATGGCTGTGGCATGATTAAATACATGCATATTTGACGTGATACCTATAGATAGTCGCATTAGTCAAGTTCTTATAGGACAATTTCAGCAAATTGCCTGCTAAACCAGCCATTTTATCTCTCAATCCACCTATCAAAAGCTTCCTCGTGCCAGCCTTATAGGTAATTCCGCACCGAAAACACTTTTTCTGTCTGAAAACAGCCTATAAAACCTCTATAAAAAACAATCTTATAGGACAGGACGCACCTGCCTGAACGCCACGCCACACTATATCTATCTCACCAGTAGACTCAATCCACGCCTCAGCACGCCTCAACATTCCTTAGCAGCCTCCTCAAACTCCTCAGCCCAGTGCTTCCACGACCACATATCTTCTGCATACTGAACGCCTCTTGCCACTTTCTCCTTCATAGACCACACATCAGCCACAAGGCTTTTAATCTTCTCTCCAACTTTTTCCAGCTCATCAAGAGAATAATATTCAACTCCTGAATCCATAGGAATCTCCCGGCGCATATAAGTACTTCCGTCTGTAATACTCACACAGCCATTCATAAGTGCAAGCGGCGTCCTGTCATGTATTCCTGCCTTAAACCATGGAAGCTGGTTAATTGAAAGCCTTGCATTATTATATATAGCCGGAAGCTCGCCATATGTCACCTCGCCACAGTCCTCAACATGCTCCTTAATGAATGTCAAATCCTCTTTCATAAGAACCTCTGCCTTTGTAAGAAAAGTATCCCAGTTATGTCCATACAGCTTCACAGGCACATGATTTCTTATAAGCTGAACCACAATCTCCTGCCTGATTGCCGCCTGAATATAAACATCAGCCATGAAATTCTGCTGCAGCTTCTCTGCTGTCTGTGTTCCGCTGATACCCGGATACATCTTCCTTATGGCTTCCTCCTGCGTAAGCTCCGGATTATCAAACAGTATTTGTGTAAATGTATTAAAAAAATAAACATTTTCACTATCCTGCTTCTTTGCCTTAAAATACACCATATCAGGGTCAGTATAAGACGCTGTGAATATCAGGTCATTATCACGCATATCATATGGCTTCAGACCGCTCTCTGCCTGCTTTGCAGCAAGCGGAAGAACAATACAGCTGTTAATATGAGGATAAGTTTCATCAATAAACTTTTTATGCATCTCATCAAGACATATTACATTCATGTTCTTTAAAGGCACTTTGAGACTATCATGATGATAGAACGGATGGTCAAGAATATAATGCCAGACCGCTTTTCCAAGCCTGTCAAAGCAATATCTTCCCGAATCATCACATACTGCATCCAGCTTTGTATTAATATCAAACACATAATCAAAAGGCTGGGAGTCATACTCATCAGCCAGCACACACAGCTTATCCTTCTGTGTGGCTTTATCTAATCTGATATGCATGACTTCCCAGCCCATAGCTTTTAATTCTTCACTTATACAGTCAATAAAGTAAGTTGTTGAGTCATAGCATATAGAACCATTACTTAAGAAAAGTATTCTATCTGACACAACCAATCAGCTCCTTAATATCTGCTACATTATTCTTTTCCATATATTCCCTGATTCCATCAATAACCTTAATAGTTGTATATGGATCATTAAAATTCGCTGTTCCAACAGCAACTGCACTTGCACCAACCATAATCATTTCAAGTGCATCCTCTGCTGTTCTGATTCCACCCATTCCGATTATAGGAAGGTTAATTGCATTGGCAACCTGATAAACCATTCTTACTGCGATTGGATGAATAGCAGGTCCTGATACACCCGCAGTCTTGTTAGCTACTGCAAATGTTCTTCTGTTCACATCAATCTTCATACCTGTAATTGTATTGATTAGAGAAATAGAATCTGCTCCAACTGCTTCAACCGCTTTTGCTATTTCTGTTATATCAGTTACATTAGGTGTTAATTTCATGGATATAGGCTTTTGGGTTATCTTTTTTATTTCACTGGTAATGTATTCCACCATCTTTGGCTCTTGCCCAAATGCAATGCCACCATGTTCAACATTCGGGCATGAAATATTGATTTCCAGCATATCAACAACCGTTTCAGATAATCTTTCTACAACTTTTAAGTAATCAGAAATGGAATTGCCACACACATTAACAATTATTTTAGTATCAAATTTTTGAAGAAAGGGAATATCACGCTCTATAAATACGTCAATTCCAGGATTTTGTAATCCAACAGCATTTATCATTCCACTGCTTGTTTCCATGATTCTGGGGGCTGGATTTCCTTCCCATGGAGTTAATGAAACGCCTTTAGTAACTACTGCACATA
>ENA-OPMG01001876-OPMG01001876.1-human-gut-metagenome-genome-assembly--contig:-NODE-1876-length-11038-cov-2.531458_pt1 | contig 11038 bp, 8 predicted proteins | sample MGYA00241522_ERZ501741 | MGnify/ENA primary metagenome ERZ501741 (study PRJEB25962, sample SAMEA2042616) | human gut metagenome | biome: human gut; feature: human-associated habitat; material: faeces...
TTACTTCTGCGTGTGTTGACAGGCAGGCAGCAAGCAGAAAACCTGCCAACATTGTACCTGTTTTAATAATTGAACTTTTCATACTTTAGCTATATTATAATGAATTGGGCACGGATTACATGGATTGCGCTGTTACTTTATGTAATACGATTCTCATAAACCGTGTAATCCGCGTAATCCGTGCCTTAAAAATCTATTTTATTCTGTGGTAGAAAAACTCAAAGGTCCGAGTAATCCTGCCGGAAGCAGCGTTTTTTCTGCCCTGCGATATTTTGCATTAGTCCAAATGCCATCAAACGGCGCTTTTCCTTCATCAGCTCCTGCCAGTGCATTCGCCCATGTATTTGTAACCTCTATTTCAAGCTCATTAATTCCTTTTTTCAAGGCACCTGTAATATCTGCACGATAAGGAGCTGTCCAGATTGTGCCACAATCTACACCATTCACACGAACAGTTGCCAAATTATAAACTGTTCCCAGATTCAGATAAATCTGTTGGTCTTTATTCGGTTTATTTTTCCAGCGAAAAGTGGTTTTATAGGTCGCTGTCCCCGAATAATAACGTATCTGTTCGTCCGATTCTTGGCTCCAGTCGAAAAGTTCTTTTCGTGTAAGCGTTTTTTGGTTAGCTGCAAAAGTTATAGTATATTCCTTTGCCTCCAAAGCTATGTTTAAAGGGGCTTTGGCGGTATCTTTTTTCTCCTTTTGCAGTTGGAGAGAGGACTCTCCATAGCCTTCATCTACTCCCTCCGCAGGATATACGATGAATACGGACTCATTAGGAGCCAATGTGAGAGTAACTTCCGTCCGGTTTCCGTTGATATGATAGGAAGGATGAATATTCATCTCACCCGTCACCGGATTCCAACATTCCGGTTTTTTACCGTTAATACGCATACTTGCAGTAAACGTGCGTGTTTCGTCCTTTTGGTTGGCGACGAAATAGAGTTCACCAAGTTCGCCACGACGATGTGTCCAGGCGATATCTTCCGGCACGATCATGTCACGTTCCAAGCCATACACGGAAAAATCTTCTTCTGTATAAGGTAAAGAAGGCACCAAAATGCCAGCTTCTTTTAGTTCATTGATTTTCTTCTGCACTTCCGATGACAACACAGGTTCGGGATTCATAGGACGCGAAAGAGGTAGTACCAACACTTTATAACTTGCTCCACCCGGCAACGTTATTCGTCCGTTTTCGGCTTTCGCCAAACGAAGGATTGCATCTTTATTAAAACTATCGTATGCATATCCACGAAGCGGATTCACCCATTTCTCCGGATCAGCCATGTTGGCTGAATGGGTAACACCTACCGGACGTACACGTAAAGGCTGTCCCTCATTGGCCAGACGGATGCGTTCACTTTCCACTCGTTCCGCACCGAAGATTCCTGGCAGAGAAGGAACCAATCGTTCCGGTAATATCGAACGCCTCGGAACTTCTTCACCTGTAAAGACTGCGATGTCTGTTACCGGATGCCCATATTGCAATAACGACTGGCAACGGGTAGCATATTCGGAAAAGGCTTTTGCGCCTTTATCCCACCAGGTCTGATCCCGTTGGAAGAAAAGTCCGATGCCATCCAATGTCATGCCGGGCTTGCGGTCCAGCCAGGGATTATGTACATATACATGGTAGAAAAGGCGGTTGATTCCTAATGCGTAATTACGATCCAACAAGGCTTTCAACATTCCGGGGTATTCATCCCACGTGCCACGCACTTCGGTGAATCCTTCAGCCTGAATTATATTCTTTCCGTAGATATGCGCTCCGCTAATAGCATCGAGCATATCATTCGGTTTGTCATGTGTGGGACTGTTCAACCAAAATTCACCCATCGGAATATCTACTTTTTGATAATGTAGTAGACCATCGCTTACCATCGTCGGAGCCACACATTCTGCCGAGAATTGGCAATCATATTCTTTCGCACAGTCCGCCAATACCTGATAGAACACATCTACGACGAGTTCTGATATGGTAGTACGTACGTCTCGCAGAATCTTTTCACTTTGTTCGACACTTTCCATCGGAATACCTGCCAATAGAGGTAGATAAGGCATCAAATCGTAGCCACGACGTTTCTGAAATTCAATAGCGAAACGTTTATTCCAGTTTTGGCTGCCACATTCCCAACTGTCGACATGCATATATTTCAGTACGCGACGAGCTATTTCGGGATTGGTCTTTACAAATGCCTGCGCAAACCAGTTATCGAATTGCTTCCGTACCGTTTTCGGGTTAAACTTATCACATTCCAATCCTTTTCCACCTCCCGCTGTCGCATTGGTATGCCCGGTAGCTGTATGTCCCATGCGAAGTAATTTCCATTTTCCTTTGGGGAGAGTGGCGGTCAATGTTTTTCCATTCGAATGACCGGTATATTGCTTTGTTAGATTGATGACTTGTGAAAGTGAATAGCAATCCTGTTTCCCGACTTCCTCTTCTTTAGTCGCTTGAGCAACACGCCATACCAGTCCGACTTTTCCTTCCCATTGGTTCAGACGGGCTTCCCGGTGCAGGCGTAATTCTTTTATTTTCAGATTGGGCTTCCATTTGGCAGCATCCATATCTTCACTTCCCGGTTCGCTCCCTTCAGGAGTCCAGTAGAAACGGAAGAAACGGGCAGTAGTCGGAGGAATACTATGAGTTGAATGCTCATCCGTATTCTGCCATCCCTGACGGGCAGGAACCAACTGCTTAACCAAACGATAATTCACTCCGTCATCACTAGCCATTACTTTCAAGCGGTGTGCCTGATAATTATTACCATTTAAAACGATTTCAATATTCCGGCAAGTGAAAGGTTGCTCGTATTCATACTGGATATAGCATGGATAGGATGAACGGATCACTCCCGCCGCATCCATATTCACTGTTTGAGGTGCTTTTATATTTCCTGTCGTGGCTAGATTGACACAGGTAATTTTTGCCTGCATCTCGTCCGCTGCGTCTTTTACCGGCAAAGCGAATAATGCAATATCTTCATAATAGTTTTCATAGGCTTCCGGTTGTGGCAAGCAAATAGCCATCAACTTTCCTCCGTTTACAATCGTATCGCTCCAAACCACTTTCTGCATAGATTCTTCAGGAGTAATCCAAGGGCCTCCCGCCAATGCGAAACCATCACAGATGTGCATTCCCAATTTCAGTCCCAAACGATCTGCTTCTTCCATGCTGAAACGCACCATCTCCCACCATTCGGGAGTTAGCTGCTGCGCCTTGCCATCGTATTGGGCGCCTTCATGAATACCTTTAATCGGCATCAGATAAGTACCTCCTAATCCGGCACGTTTCATTGCCTCCAAATCGGCTGTAATCCCTTCTTTAGACACGGCACCATACATCCAATACCAAAAAGTCCAGGGTTTTGCTTCATCGGAAGGACTTAAGAATTGATCGCGAAGCGAGCGTGTTTGCTGTGCATCGGCAGGGCATACGGCTGTCCATGCTAATAGAGAAAGTGCAAATATTCGTTGTTTCAGTCGGCTTTTCATTCCAGTCTATATTTTTACTTATAGATAAGACGAAAAACATTCTGTTTTGTACTCACTGTATTTTCCTGACTCAAATTAAATTAAGCTATTTAATTTGTCTGATAGAATTGAAACGATAGTTTATCTATCTCTTCTGTAATAGTTCTTCAAACACTTCAAATACCCTTGAATATGAAGTGTGCGGATTGTTTATATCAATGGAGATGCTACGTGCATGATTTATGGCAGATTCTAGCTTTTCTTTGAGTTGGAGATATAAGTTGTTCTTTGAAAAATACTCAATGCTTTTTTCGTACTTTTCAAGACGACCATTCTTTTTCAACTCTGTAATTACTTCGTCACAGTTACGAAACTGCCGGTCGGTAAAGACAAAGTGTAATAATAGCCAAAATTCAAAGGCAGGATTACTTTCTATGAAATAAATCTCATTTTTGTATGCCTTGATGCATGATGACTTCTCTTTATCATAGGCTTGTTTACGTACATTATCAGCATTGATATAATCCATATCAATCAAGCAAAAAACGACATCAAATTCTTTCGCTAATAGCGATTGAGCTTTCGTTATGATATCACTGTAGTCAGGATGTTTGGGTTTATCAGGTTTTAGGGTAACATTGAACTTCTTCAATAAGTCCTTTTCAACATTACGAAATCCATCAAAATAGAAAAACTCTGTGATTCCTTCACCGATAATCGCATAAGATTTCCGAATTTCTTTTATTCTTTTTTCGCGTGCCATACTTATCGTTTTTTAGAAATAAAAATACCGCCCAGCGTTGGTTTGGCGCCAAATTTCCCTGCATTATATGCATTGAGAAACGAAACGCCATTGCGGATATTGAAGTCATCAAGTGAAAACAGGTCTGTTGAACCATCATCCTTTTTTTCTGTAAACCAGACTACATCTTTACGTAAATCCTCGGTGTCTAATGATTGGAGATTATGCGTACTGAAAATCAGCTGCGAATAAGTCGAATTAACCAAAAATAAGTTGATGAAATGGGCAAATAAATCCGGATGCAGCGAATTCTCAAGTTCATCAACAGGTATGATAGCATTTCTTTCAAGCAATATATTCAGAATAGTTCCCAAACCATAATAGCGCATTGTTCCTGCTGATTCAAGTATATCAGGCAGGTAATGAACAGAAGATGTTCCATTGGCTACAATCGTATGTTCAAATATCAAATCCGTATCTTTTTTATTTTTCTCATTTTGTTGAACATCAAAACCGGATATATTAAAATCTGCACGGTGCAGTAAATCTAATAAAAAGGATTTATTCTCCTTCTCTGCTTCCATTTCTCCTGTTGTCCATGTTTTCAAATCCGTTTGGGGCAAGAGTATAGGCAACCACTGCTTCAAGAAATAGTTATAGACACGTTCTAATTCAGGAAACATAAAGTTAGCTGTAGCATAAGCTGAAACAACACTCATATTACTAAGCGTATTTACCTGCAACTTTTCCTGCTCGGCCACATTGAGTTTGACTTTGCTTCCTAATCGGATATGAGTGATTCCATTAATGGTCTCTCGGGAGAAAATTTCGGCTGGTTGCTTACCAGGATAATATTTAAGTGTTTCTTTTAGGACAGCACTATTATCTACTTCAAGATAATAGAGATGCTTCATATTGTTTACAAAAAAAGTCAATTCAAATACTCCACATTCTTTCTTTGTCGTATCATCCAAGAGAAACGGAGTAAACCCGATAGGCTGCATCTTGTTTATCTTAGGCGAAATGGCTATTTTTCGTATGAAATCAAGTGCTAGCAATACGTTAGTCTTTCCTGAAGCATTAGCTCCATAGAGGATACCGAGTTTTAATACTTTCGTATCGTTGATAGTGGTACAGTAATATTCTTCTGAAATCTTATCTGCAGAGGCTTCAAAACTTAATATCTGCCAATCCTTAGCTGATCTGAAATTTCTAAATTTAAACTCTAAAATCATACTCCAATATATTAAAAATGCGACTATTTTGCAAATATAGCATTTTAAGCTATTTATTCCACATTTTAATCTATTCTTTTTTAGCTATAAAAAAAGGTGCACCTCCTTTCCTACTCTTGGAAGAAGGTGCACCACACAAACAAAACAAACAATAGACGACCTTCATATATAACGCAACTAATTATAAATCAATTTCATTTTTTACATAAATTCTCTCCCTGTATTCAGACGGAGTCATACCGGTATGTTCACGAAAGAATCTTGTCATAACAGAGTTCGACTGGAAGTTCGTGCGTGAGGCCACTTCTTTTATTTCAAGGTCAGAATCCCGTAAAAGAGCCTTTATTTCAAGAAGGGAGTAATCTATAATCCAGTCTTTTGCCGAACGACCGCTCATATCTGTAATTACCATTGTAAGATGCTTGGCGGACACACACATCTTTTTCGCATAAAACGCAACATCCCGACTTACGGTATGAAATTCGATCACCAAACAAAAAAAGTCGAATAAAAGTTTTTCCTTACGGGTGTATTTTACTAATTCGGCAGCTTTCGGATTTCTTTTATAAGCCACATATATATCCCAGTAGAAAACACGTAATAACTGCATGATAGACTCCCGTCTGAATAAGTTGCGGGGTAAGTTGATACGAAAAATCAAAATATTGCAAAAGTGAATGAAACGTTGGCACTCTTCATCGTATAGCGGAGTACTGAAATTTTTCCGCATATAGAAAAAGAAATCAAGCGTAGGTATACATATCCCGCTTATTGTATCCATAAACAGGCTTTTGGGTACTTTTAGAAACGTCATTGAAAAGTCACTGCTAATCTCCGTGACAGAAGCCAGCTGAAAAGGGAAAATGACTACCAGATCATTGGAAACAATCCGTCGTTTATTACCAAAAACATTGAATAACGCACTTCCTCCCGTGCATATCCCATTTATCCCTTCTTCAAGATACATAGGATTTTCATCAAGAGGTAAATCGTCTATTTTAGTATAGACGTTAAACTCTTCTGTTTCCAATATATTATCGAATACTTTATCCTGCTTATATGGTTGGTTCTTTTCCATGGACTGCTATTTATCAATTATGTTGTTTGCCGTTATTTTTATCATACGGATGTCAGTCGTGCCATTTCGATTGAGCAAACTGTACCACCAAAGATATGGGAAAGATGTATAAAAAACTTTCTTTATCTTTCATCAAAATCATCAGTGCCAGGAAATATTCACCTTCATTAATATCAGGAACTGTCATATAAATCTTATCGTCCGAATATTTATGGATATCGCCACATTCTATCAACATTCTGTCATTGACGGAAGAGACAAGATATAGATTGGTACTTTCCCATGTCAACATATCCAGATTGTGACCGGTGATAACAATGGGAGCTTCCGGTGTAATGTTCCCATTACGCCTTTCATTTGAAGGATCATATATTTCTTTGATGACAGGAAACGGCGCTCCTTCAATCATTAATATTTCGGCTTTTATCGTTTTCATTTGATTGATCAGTTATTTTGTATCTTTTGTAAATGAATGAGCAAACTTATATTTCTATTCTATGGAATATCCCGGATGCAACGGAGATAATACTCCTTCTTTTCTTTATCGGAGTAACCTGTATTTAGCCCGTATCCTGTCATTTTATCATCAGCATATAATCGCATTGACCATGCATCTTTAGAATCTCCTCCTTTCTCCGTTGCAGACCAGTAATAAGTAAGATCTTTGGGGGAAAGAGCGAATGGTTGAAAACCGGTTGTTTCTTGAGTCTCCTCCATTTTTTTATAAAAAAGCAAAATCAATGCACATTCCCCACGCGTAGGTACCCGCCAAGTTCCAGTTTCATCCAGACCATCTTTCCCGCGATATGCGGCACATCCCCTGGTAACTGCAAAACTGGGAGTCGAATAAACGTTGCTGTTGGCACTAGTAAGATATCCGTTTGCCGTAGCCCAATCCATCGTTTGTGCTTTTGCTATTCCTTCGCTATTTACAATATCAGGTGAAACGAGAAAGTAACCGGACACCTTCCAGTCACATCCTCCTTCTTTTTGCCTCTCTGTATGCCGTGTCGTTCGGTATACAAAGACATCATTACCGTTTTCATCTTTTTCCTCTTGGGGATTATCATTCGAATCGTATTTATATAACTGAATATAGCTGCGGAAGTTGGTATTTTTGCTCCGGTCCTCCACCTTGTATTTCACCATTCCTTTATCATTGATTGCCGCATATTTATTCCCTCTTAAATCTGTATATATTTCTGTCGATTGAGAATATACTTTTAGTGGAATAAAAAACACAATACAAAATTTTATGACTGTTAATCTAAATATATTCATACTTCTTTTTCAATTTATATTGTTAAATTCTTATGGTCAATATGGAGTATCAGAAGGGGGAGGCACATCCCTGACACATCTATCTGAACCGGAGGTTCTTTCTGGAGTCGTAAGCTTACCACCGGAAGCAGTTAAGAAATAACAATAATTATAGGATGGTGTTATAAACTCTGTTGTCGAGGTTCCACCCCCAAGCCCCGGTAGAGCAGCCGCGCAAAGCCCTAACAACTGGTTTGACGCGGGAAGATACCATTTGAACTCTTCCTCATCAATTATCCCATTCCCGTTCTCATCTCTGTTTCTGTCATAACACGCTCTTGCGCTAAAAGTACTGGCAGGGTATTGATATTGATACAATAACACATGTCCGGACGCATCTTTCTGTGGAATCGGGACATAAGCGTCAACCCAATTTTGATTGTAAGTATTTTCCGCCAAATGCCGGGTCGCCGTTTTACCATTATCCATATTGTCTGTTCCATAGAGTAATTCTGCCGTTTTGATTCTCGCATAGCCAGTTCTTATAGTTCCCGGATTCACATCTGCCAATAACCGGGATGTAGTTCGTGAAGACATTCTAGTGTATACTAACCCCATATTGTAACTTCCATCCCCGTTTCTCTCTCCTCCTAAACGTCCAAGGTAAATTGCCGCCCGCTGGTCTAAACGAAATATATGTGAAGTTTGCAATGCCTCTCCCGCATCTCCATTTGTCGTGGTAGTTACTTTAATATATAAGGATCGTTTTCCTTTCGTAGCATCTGCACCGGGATCAGGAAAGTTCCCCTCTCCGTCATTAATATATTCATCATTATATAGATAAAACTTCAATTGAGTAGGGAGTATGGTGCTAGCCTTGATATATGTATCCAAAGGTTCTTTAGCATTATTATACGCATCTGTGTAATTGGAAGAAGAAGACAGGCGAAGCCAACTCTGTGTGGGATGTTGGGTACAGCTTTTATCTGTATATACACCCACTTCCACCATCCGTCCTTGAGTCTGGACAACTATCGGTCGGACCTCATAAGCTGCATCCAGATCGTATTTCTCACTAGAAGCGTTGTATGTAGCATCGAATTTACCTCCAATGACTTCCGCGTTATAACTGGCGTGAAACTCCACATACTGGCTGACAGAGTATGCCCTGATTCGCTCGTCGTTTTTCGCCGAGTTTATGTCCGCATTAATGGTGGTACGCAAATTATAAAAATGATTGGGTTCCACATCGAAGTTATTTGTATTATTATTTCCGATATACATTTGGTAAATTGCATACTCGCCAGTTGCCGATGTCAAGGTAGAATATGCCCATGCCTCTATCTGCATACCCAATATGGGGGCACTACCCGATGATACCCCATTGACCACTTTGTAATAGCGTTGGTTTTCACTTGCTATGCTTTCTACCGTCCCCTGACAATTCTGCGCAACATACCACGTTGCCGAATAGAAACCATTGGGATCGGGGGTATCAAATTTATCTATCTCAAACGTGACATAAGTATCCGTACCGGTATTCTTCTCGGGATTGGTGAGCCGCACTTTGCTGTTGACATTCAGTAATTTAAGACCCTGCAATTTGTAATTTTCCACTTCGAGTTTATAACGGAACGTAATGCGTGCCATCAACTTCTTTATTGCAATACCTCCCACAAAGCCGGCCGGTTTGTTATATTCTACCAAACCATGGTCACCTCCGTCGATGTCCATAACAGTGATACCCGACACTTCTCCGGCAAGCGGCACTTCATCATCTGCGGTGATAAGTGATTGGGTATGCCCTTCTACATTTATTAGATAATCAAAGCTCCATTTTTTGAGTTCATCAAGAGTTCTCACTCCACTCATGTCATAGTCAAGTTTGGGGCCTAAGACTAACAGGTATAAGGTTTGATTCTCTGCTACTACAAGGGGGACATCTATTGTCAACATATCATTTATAGCAGTCGCCGTATCACTCAACTTATGGGGATTACCATTCATGGAACCATCCTCATTAAACTGGAAAAGCCAGAGATTGTGTAATTTTGTCGTGCCATCGGAAACTCTGGTAGTTGCCGCACGTTGTTCTCGCTCCAATACGACTGTGAAGGATGAATCAGAGCTGTTTTCATTTCTCAAGAATGGCTTAACAGTAGTATATTCACTTGTCGATGTTGGTTCTTCGATAGGCGGAAGACTGACATTCAAACTAACCATAACCACTTTTCCTGTAGCATTTCCCGGACCGAACTCATTCAGGCCGTCTTTTGTACACCCTGTAAATGCCAGTGAAAACAAAACAATGCAAACTGCCCGAAAATACGTCTTATCATTGTTTTTTATTCTCATATTATATCTGCTTATCATCATATTTTTCATCCTTTTTCTTATTTGGTACCTTTCTGATCAATAGACAGACTGCTAATGGCAATACCTACTCCGGTCTCTCTCTCTAAAACGATATAAACCGTAATGCCGATAAGACTCGGATTTTTGTTTGCCGGGATTGTTATTGAGACAGGATAGCTATATGTATTCGATGCAGTCTCTACTTTATCACTGACACTTATTTGTTCGCCACTGTAAACAACTTGTACATACAAATTTCCCGCAGGTATGGGGACATCTGTAGGAGTAAGCTTGATATTTAGATTATAAGTGCCTCCCTCTTGAGGTAAAACGTCCAAAGTGCTTAATTCGGAACTGGCACGTAACTGATACCCGGCTTGTGAAATTGTGAGTAGTGTACTCTTTGTCTGTCCGTCCAATCCGATACCTTCCACCCTTACTCTAAACGAACGGGATGAAGTACTTTCTTTGCGTTTGACATATATAGGGATATTTTGGGTATTGCTGCCGTGTGTCGTATGTACGGCATCATTTCCGGATTCAAACGAGAAATCATCGGTAGTTGCCGTTCCCACATCCGTTCCTGAAGTGACAAGTGTAGCCGTCCAGTAAGGAATATTCGAATCAATACCAAAATAAGCTGTTTTACCGCTTTCCGTTCCCTGATAATCAGGGCTGATGATAATGCCTACCCGCATATAGCTTTCCGGTATTTCGTTGCGGACGCAACGAACCATATATCCGTTTCGTCTGTCCTTATCAGCTCGAAGGTTTGCAGTCACCGTCGGAGTACCTGAAAAATCAAAGATAGAGGCGTTGTTGCTCCAGTAACATCCGGTAGTACCGTCTCCACGTGACGCACCGGATTCATCCCTGTATCGGTTGTGAGGG
>ENA-OPMG01001885-OPMG01001885.1-human-gut-metagenome-genome-assembly--contig:-NODE-1885-length-10971-cov-2.379077_pt1 | contig 10971 bp, 9 predicted proteins | sample MGYA00241522_ERZ501741 | MGnify/ENA primary metagenome ERZ501741 (study PRJEB25962, sample SAMEA2042616) | human gut metagenome | biome: human gut; feature: human-associated habitat; material: faeces...
CTGGGGATTTTCAGACTGTCCGGAAGCCGGAACACCCGGTTTTTCTGCCAGTTTGTCACCAAATACTGCTGTCAATCCCTTGATTTCTACATCATCGACAGCCTTCATTCCGTTTGCGAAACCAAATACTGCATCTATATCATCAATTGTCATTCCTGCGTCTGCTAATGCGTTATTAACTGCATTTGTAAGGCCTGCCTCTGAACCTGTAAGTGTTCCGAACTTAACATTTGAATGAGCCATTCCGTATCCTGCTGCATGGCAGTAGATTCTTGCACCACGCTCCCTGGCTGCCTTCTCGTCCTCGATAAGAACTGAAGCACTGCCATCGCTTAATACGAATCCATCATTTCCTTCAAATGGGGTAACGACACTTTCAGATGTAACACCTAACTTACCGAAAAGCTCTGTCATTATGTCGCTGTTCTCATCAGAACCTGTGGCTAACATAGCATTTTCCTGTCCTGAACGGAGTACGCTCATTGCATATGCCATGCTTGCAAGACCAGACTGTGCACCGTTAGTAACTGTTACATTGTAGCCCTTGATTCCTGAGCAGATTGAAAGATATCCGCCTGCTGCATTGTATACAGTGTTAGGAAATTTGAATGCACTTCCTGACGCATTGCCCTTCTCTGTAATCATACTCTGGAAATCACAGCATGTTCCAAGTGCACCCTCTGACGTTCCCACAATTATTCCAATATCTGTTGCATTATCGTCTGTTACTGCATAATCAGCGTCCTTAAGTGCTTCCATACCTGATACTGCCTGAAGCTGACTGAAATTATCAAGCTTTCTATAGAATGACATCTTAAGTCCAAGTGCATCATAATCTTCCTTGCCGACTGAACTTCTTAAATTAGCTTCTGTCAGAGCTTCGTTTTTTACTGCATTTGCAACATATGAATCTACACCGTTGCCGCTTGGTGTGACCACACCAATACCTGTGATAACAAGGGGCTTCTTCTCTTCCTTAACTGTCACATTGCCAGCCTCTTTGCTAAAGATAATACTTGCGTTATTACCGCCGAATGCAAATGAATTGTTCATTACGCTTGTAAGCTCTTTTTCATGTGCCTTATTAGGGCAGAAATCTATCTTTCCGGCCTTTTCGGCAAGCTTATCCATATCCTCGTCCTTAAATCCGAGTGTTGGAACTACTGTATTAGTTGTAAGTGCCTTGATTGAAAATACTGCTTCAATTGCTCCTGCTGCACCTAGGCAGTGTCCTGTCATAGCCTTTGTTGAGCTTACTGAAAGATTATTGTTCTCGCCGTCAAATATTGTATGTAATGATAAGAATTCTGCATCATCATTCTTAGCTGTTCCTGTTCCATGTGCATTAACATATCCGATGTCCGATTTCTTCAATCCCGAATTCTTAATTGCTCTGTTGATAGCTTCCATCTGACCTTCTCCATCCGGTCTTGGAGCTGTGATATGATGTGCGTCACTGCTGACACCAGCACCTAATACTTCACAATACATTTTTGCATTTCTTGCCTTAGCATGCTCGTAGCTTTCTACTACTACGACACCTGAACCTTCACCAAGTGTAATTCCTGTACATCTGTTGAATGGTGAGCAGCCATCTGCGTCAAGTGCATGAAGTGATAAGAATCCGGCATATGGTACTGCTGCAAATGTGTCTGAACCACCTGCAAGTACTACATCTGCCTTGCCTGCTCTGATAAGCTCGCATGCGTATGCGATACTGATTGTTCCGGCTGCGCATGCATTTGCAATATTAGTAACAACACCGCCTGCATGGCACTGACCTGCAACCTGAGGTGCTATTGATGAGATTGGCATCTTAGTTACATCACTTGCTTTCTTGCCATGCTCATAATAATCAGATATGCTGACTGCACCACCGACACAGCTTCCAATTATAACCGAAGCCTTAGGGTCTCCTGCAAAATCATCAAGTCCTGCGTCCTTCATTGCCTCGCCAGCTGCCTTGATACAAAGCTGTGCTGAACGGTCAGCATCTTCGCTTCCCTCAAAATCTCCAAGTGTGTCGCACTTAACTTCTGCTGCAAGGTCTGCGTAACAGTCTGTTGTATCAAGTGTTGTTGTTTTATGTATTCCTGAAACCGAATTAATGGCATTATTCCATGCTTCATCTACTGAATTACCGATAGCACATATCATTCCAAGACCTGTAATGACTGCGCGGTTATTATTCTCTGTCATAATTACTCCTTTATTGTTATTTTCATAATTTCTTATAATACTTTTTTTTGGGGGGTGGAGTGTGTAGTTGTCTTTGTTTTGGACTTTGTGAGGCATGTTCTTGCTTGTTATGTCCAATCTTCCAGCTCTGGTGCGTCGGTTTGGACTTTTCAAGTCCTGTTTCTGCTTCTAACGTCCAATCTGCTCGCTCTGGTGCGTCGGTTTGGACTTTCCAAGTCTTGTTTCTGCCCACAACATCCAATCTGTCAATCTCGTCACACTGTTTTGGACTTTCAGGAATCCAATTCCACCAAAAAGTCCAATCCATCGACTCTAGCATTCCCGTTTGGACTTTGTAAGCAATATTCCAGCCTAAAAGTCCAATCCGTCAGCAACATCCAAGCAATCAACCACAACTTATATCCGTAACTAATACGGGTGCCAGAAAAGTCATCTGACACCCGCCACATTTTATATATTATGCATTTTCTTCGATATACTTAGCGATTGTCTCAATGCTGTAGAAGTGTTCTTTGCCAACACCTGTCATCTGAACACCGAATTCATCATCAACATAAGCAATGATTTCAAGCGAATCGATTGAATCAAGTCCGATTTCACCATCTCCGAAAAGCTGTGTATCAAACTCTAAAACATCTGCGTCAATTCCTAAATTCTCACATAAAAAGTCTTTTAACTTTGGCATAATTTCGTTAGTGCTCATTATAATATTCCATCCTTTTTCTTTAATCATATTGTGCGTCCACTAAAAAAAGCACCTATACATTATATATTTTTTTGTAAAAATTTGTCATAACAAAACCCGTGTAGTGTTTGAAAACGCTACACGGGTTCTATAATTGTACTAATTTCGGACATTTTCGTTAAAGTGTCCAAATATTGTCACAAAAATATCCAGACATCATTCCCACCTTCCAAAATATCATCAACACCCTGCCCCACAATTCCACAACATTATCAGAACTTCCTAAGATACTCCACCATCATATCAATAACCGCACTGCTCTCTGGCAGAAACGGCTCAAACACACTGAATGCATGTGTCAGCTTTTTATTCTTAGGAAAAGCTACAAGTTCATGCTCTCTTTCTGCTCTTGTCAGTGCCTTCTCAAAATCTGTTGTATATCGTCGCAAGAAATCATTATGGCTTGTCACGAGCCAGACTGGTGCAAGTGAGTTCAGCAGTTCCCTGTTTTCAGGATTAACATACTTTGCAAATGAAGTTTTCTTGTAATCCCTGCCATACAGATACTTTGGAAGAAAAAGTCCAATCTTATCAAATCTTGATGTATAGAACATTCCACTTATAAGCCCAAGCGCATTAATGCGAAGTCCTGAAGGAGTGACATTTGCTGCCCTCGCTATATTAGTGCTGTTCTGGATGGCATTGGCATATGTGATAAGGCATGCGCCGCCGCTGTCACCTGCCATATATACATGTGACGAATCGCCGCCATCTGCTGCCAGCCTCTCCTTTATATAATCCATTGCCATGAAAACGTCTGCAAGCTGGTCATATATAAGGCAGTCTGGAATCAGCCTGTACTCTATGCTGTATACAAGAAATCCCTTCTTGCAAAGCAGAGCACAGAAATATCTGTTAAACTCCTTATTACCAATAATAAGACCTCCACCATGAACATTAATAATTACAGGAAGAATCTTTTCCTGTGAATCTTCCGGTCTGTATATGTCAAGCATATGTGCTTTAATTCCATCATCAGCATATGCAATGTCAGTACTGCATCTTACTCCTTCCGGAAATGTTAATCCTGCATCTCTTCCTGCACATGAATCTTCAAAATCTTTTCTCTGCCTGTAAAACTGTTTTGTTAAAATATTCCCCATTGATGTACTCCCGACAATTACTTCTTCATATTAGATATAATAAGGTCAAGCTGACCCTCAAATAATTTCTCGATTCTTTCAACGGTATCCTTGATTTCATCAACAGTCTTGGCCTTTTCTTCTTTAATAATCCATCTTATAAGCAATCCAAATATAGCTTCCTCATAGAAACTGCATATAATCTCGACATCCTTAATAGAAAGTATGTATCCTTCAGACATTTTTCTAATCTGCAAAAGTGCCAGATAATGAATTCGTGTCTTAACATATTTTTCCAGCCACTCTCTTCCTCTTGCATCAAAAAGATTAGCCCATACTTTCCTATGAATTATACTATATTCTATAAATCTCATAAGAACCTTGTCCATCTCACCATTGTACTCTTCATTGAATTCATCAATCTTTGCCTGGACAACACCATCCAGTACATCATATATATCGGAAAAATGATAGTAAAATGTGCTCCTCGTAATACCACATTCATCGGCTATATCTTTAATTGTGATTTTCTTCAGTGATTTTTTTTCAGCAAGTTCAAGTGTACACTTCATTATTGCTTTTCTTGTCAACTGCGACATGTAAATCTCCCCGTTCACTTATATTTGCCTGCATATTGTAGCATATTTAACGTTGAAAGTCACTTTTTACTTAATTATATTACTTATTATAAACATTTTAATTAATGAATATTTTATGACACATTTTCAACAAGGTTGTTGTATCTGATTCTCTTAGTAAGCATAAGATATCTTTTAGGTGTCATTCCGCAATATGTCTTAAAATCTCTTATAAACTGTGGCTGGTCATAATACCCAAGATTAACAGCTGCTTCTGTCATATTATCCACATTGCCATAATTAAGGAATTCCAGACTTCTCTGAAACTGTATTATCTTGCAGAATACCTTAGGGGAAAATCCCATCTGCTCAATAAAAATCTTATTAATATATCTTTCTGTATATCCAACTGTGTCAGCCATTTCTGAAATTCTCATCAGGCCTCCTGAATTATATGCCAGCTCTTTAACTGCCATAAGTATCTCCATCTTACCAAACGGCTTTTCCTGTCTCATCTCCAGTTTAGTATATTCTTCAAGAAAATAATTAATCCTGTCTTTGAATGTCTTCTTTTTTTCCATCCCACTTACAAATGTTCCATTATTATCAAGAAGTATATCTTCCAGATAGAATCTGCATTCAACAAGATCCCGCAATGTCACATTAAGTCCAACTGGCATGCTTCCAGGCATGAACCTCACTCCAAAATACTCTTTCTTCCCCTGCCACTCTACATCTAATGCTTTAATAGGACTTCCAATTGCATAGGCAGTCATTCCATTTTCTCCATATTCGAAAAGCATATCCACACAACTGTCAGGAACGGTAGTTATTTCCTTTGTTTTTTCAAGTCTGAATGTGTAGAAATGTGATATCCCCTGATTCAGATATATTTCCTGCTTAAAATCCTGCGTCTCCAATACAAGAAAAGGCTGGGTTGGTCTTAATTTGTCTGTTTTATACTCCATAGTGCCTCCTCTTTTCCCCCTACATTTAAACCAACGACAAGTTTGGACTTTTAGCAGATATATAACTCCACCAAAAGTCCAAGCAATATTACTTATATTTTAGCCTTAAATCTATCATACCGCAATGCATTTATATCTATAGATGTTTTTCCATCTACTATTAAATCTGCCAGTTCATGACCAATTGCGGGTGCTATTCCAAAACCGTGACCACAAAATCCTGTTGCAAGAACAAGCCCCGGAACCTCTGATACATTTCCTAATACAGGAACACCATCTTTCATCTGGTCAGCCCAGCCTGCCCACGTCCTTACTATCTTGGCATCCGCAAGATCTGGAAAATATTTCATAATACCTCTGCATATACAAGGAGCGGTAATACTGCTGCATATCGGGGTTCCATTATCCTTATTGACTGCCTCATAACCTGATGAACCACCAAATACGAATGAGCCATGCTTTGTCTGATGTCCATAAAAATCAGCTTCTGCTGTTCCTAACATCTGGTCAAACATATGTGGTTCAGCTTCTGTTACAAGTGCTTCAATAAGTACTCTGCTCATCGGCACATCTATTCCTACTGTACCAAGAATTTCTTTACTTTCATATCCGGCTGCTACAACGACTGTATCTGCTTCATATATATTATTAGGTGTGATAACCTGTCTTAATCTGCCTTTTATCTTCTTTAATTCTATTACCTTTTCACCCGTAATAAATCTTACTCCAAGCTTTCTTGCTGTCTTATAGAAGCCTAATGTTGTTGTAAGCGGATTGGCATGACCATCTGTTGGGCACCAGCTTGCACATGTTACCTCATCTGACAGATAAGGATTAATACGGCGTACTTCATCTCCATCTATCATTCTTACATCAAGTCCCACCTTGACAGCCCTTTCTGTAAGCCCTTCAAGGATCTGTTTATGTTTGTCATTCTTTCCAAGTCTTAAATTTCCATCCTGATGATATTCACAGTCAACTTCAAGTTCCTCTGATAATGATGGCCACAGATTCTTTATTCCGTACATAACAAGAGGAAGCTCTCTTGGGTCTCGTCCTGACTGGCGGACACCTCCACCATTTCTTGACGAACCACCATTTCCAATATGGTCGCTGCCTTCAAGAACGATTACATCAGTGCCTTTCTTTGCCAGATAATAGGCTATAGCATTACCTATAATTCCGCCACCTATAATAATTACATCTGCTGTATTTGCCATAATTACACCTCCTTGTTGTCCTCTGCTTCATTACCAAGAATTCTCATTTCTGTAGGTCTCATTGGTGCTCTGCTTGTTGCCGGTTCAAGTGTTGCAGGTGATACTCCTAATTCCCTTGCAACAATTCCCTTAACAAGCTTTGCACAGGTCTGTCCCTGACATAGTCCCATTCCTGTTCTTAAATATCTTCTTATTTCTGTCATTGTCCACATCCCCTCATGAACAGCTTTTCTTATCTCACCCTTTGTAATCTCTTCACAGCGGCAGATGAGCATATCGTCATCTGGTGCCGGAACGAATTCTCCTATATCCCTTGAACGGTCATTTACTTCATGCATATTCAATCCTCCTTATTTTGCGTAGCAAAATCCAGCCCCTGGTGAGGGGATGATTACGCCTCTTTCTTGAAAAATCTTGCCTTCATAACATATTCTGAAGGAACTTTTATAGTAAGCAGATTGGTTTTATCAAATGACGGTGAAGACTTCACACTGATAACCTCTGCCGCACATACCTTCTGTCCATTACGTCCAAGAGCTATTCCTCTGTCACCCGTCTTTGGCAAAGGTAAGAACTCATACGGCATCGTAACGCTTGCAAAGCCTTCTTCATATGTTTCGTCAACAAGGAAAATTGCCTGACCTGAACATGAAGCCACGCACATTCCACAACCAACGCATGTTGCACTTTCATCAACAGCCGGAAGTGAAGTAATCTTTTCTCCTATCTTGATACATTTCTTAGGACATGCATCCTGACATGGATTACAAGGTATATTCTGGGTACATTCCATTACCGGATGAACTCCCGGCTTTCTTGTCACACCTGGAAATCTCTCAATCTCATCATCTGCAACATATCCTTTAGTAAGAAGTGTTGTAGAAATGTCGATTCCTTCCTCTGTTTTTTCTATAAGCTTACCTCTGTTCTTTGGTGCAAACATTCCCTGTCTTAAACCTTCAAGTGCTACATCAAGACTCTTTAAATTCTCATCTAATTCTGTTTTATCTATGTATCCCAGATACTCAGCTGCTGCGATTCCTGCCATACGTCCCTCAATCATAGCTGAACTTGCCTCTTCAATTCCTGAAACATCTCCCGCAACGAATACTCCCGGAATAGAAGTTCTTCCATATTCATCACATATAGGAACCTGTCCTCCACGCTTTGGATTATCCTCCATCTTACAGCCTGACATTTTAAGAAGCTGTGACATAGGTGAAAGTCCAACGGCCAGACATATTGTGTCTACATCAAAATGTTTTTCTGTACCTGGTATGAATTTGAAAGATGAATTAACCTCTGCTATTGTTACTCCAGTAACATGGTCATCTCCTTCTGCTTTTACTATCGTATGTGACAGATAAAATGGAACTCCTGTACGTGCTACCTTTGCTGCATGCACTCCATATCCGCCAATTCTTGGTGCAGCATCAACAAGTGCCACAACCTCACAGCCACACTGTATAAGCTGATAACTTACAACAAGTCCTACATTTCCTGAGCCAAGCATAAGAATTCTGCTTCCCGGTTTAACTCCATGAAGATTCATCATTGTCTGTGCTGCTCCTGCACCAATAACCCCCGGCAATGTCCAGCCTGGAAATGTAACCATATTTTCTGCTGCACCCGTGGCAATTATTATTGAATCTCCCTTAAAATGATGTATCTCATCGCCAATTCTTACTGTAATCTCTTTGTCCTGATACATTCCACAGACTGTTGCATTAAGAACAACCTTAACTCCTGCTGCATCTGCTTCCTTTAATAAATCTTCACCTATCTTAAAACCCCTTATCTTAGCCTTATGCTCCTTAGAACCAAAAAATTTATGTATCTGCTTAAAAAGCTGTCCTCCCGGTTTTTCATTTTCATCAAATACAACTACTTCAAGTCCTCTCTTAGCTGCCTCTATTGCTGCTGATAACCCCGACGGACCTGCACCAACTATAATAAGATCAAATCGCTTCATATCCACACTTCCTTTCATCTACTGCTCTTCAAATGGTTTGTCACTCACTCCATACTGTGTCTGGACCTTCATACCCTCCTCTAAAGGAGTAACACAAGTCCTGATATTTGGTTTTCCATTAACAACCATTACACAGTCTGTACATCTTCCTATCGCACAGAATATTCCTCTTGGCTTATGCTCTTTCTTTGTATATCTGTGTATCATAACTCCCTGTGCTTTAAGAGCCGCTGCAATTGGTTCTCCCTCATAGCCTGTCAGTTCTTCATTTTGAAGAAGACACAGGTAAATGGCAGCCTCCTGCCTGCTCAGTCCGAACAGGATAAGTTGTTCTATGATTGCCGCTTCTTCCATAGGTACTCCTTTTAGTGGTTCTTTACAGGAACACTATAGTAAGGATTCCTTGTTTTGTCAATAGGGGAAATACTTATTGAGAAAAGATGTCAGTAAAAGAAATGGAAAGTGATGCCACTCCTCCGGAAGTTCTGTTTGTATTAAAAACGTCCTTTTTTGCTAAAAAAATACAAAAACAGGAGATTTTGGCCTTTTATAAGAGCTTATTTTCGCTAAAATAGGAAAAATAATAAAATCAGTACAAAAAATGTTTGATTTAGAGGTTTTTTTGTACTGATTTTGCTATTTTAATGCGATTTGCACCAAAGCAATAGAAATGGCTAGTCAAGTCCAAATTTGTGTGTACATTCATCTTCCAGCTATGTTAGTCCGTCTATGCTGCCTTTATCTTCAGGAGATTTGATTGAATGGAGCTTAGTTTGTCATAGTACTCTTTCATATCAAAAATTCTGTGACCGACACTCCAATCATTATGATCATCCTGAAGAACTGCACCAATCAGTCGAATAATAGATTCCGTATTAGGGAAAATCTGAATGACCTTTTCTCGTCTTCTGATCTCTCTGTTTTCACGCTCTATTATGTTGCTGGTTCTTAATGCAATACGATATTTTGAAGGTAATGCCATGATTGTAATGCTATCTTCAAACCCTTCATCAAGGACAACCATTGCTTCATTTGCAACGTCCTGATATTCATCGTATATTGATTCTTTTAGTCGACGGGCTTCTTCAATAGTAGTTGCATTGAACATATCTCGCAATTCAGAAGCTAAACCAGTGCTATATTTTTGGGGACACTTATCTATGATATTTCTAGTAAAATGAGCCTGACAACGCTGCCATGAAGAACCAGAGAAGCATTCCTTTATTGCTTCAACAAGCCCTGCGTGTGCATCTGATATCACAATATCCACGCCACGTAAGCCACGACTTTTAAGACTTTCAAAGAAGTCCTTCCAGGTGTTTACTTTCTCAGAATCGTATACTTCAAAACCGAGTACTTCCTTGTGACCTGTATTGTTTATCCCAATAGCGACAAACAATGCTTTGGACTTGACACGATGATCTTCGCGAACTTTTAAATATATCGCATCGACAATAATAAATGGATAATGTTCCGGCAGTAAACGTTCTTTAAAATGTTTAATTGGAACATCAAGTTCCTTACAAATTTCAGAAACAGTAGATTTAGAGAAAGACTCTCCACAGAGTTCTTCAGTTACTTTTTTGACATTTCTGGTTGATATACCCTGCACTACCATTTCCATCATGGTTGTAATTAAAGCTTGCTCATTACGCTGGTAATTCTCGAATAAGGAAGTCTTAAATGGGACATTACGATGTCTAGGAACTTGTAATTCAATCTTTCCGATGCGAGTGGTTAATGACCTTGTCCGGGTTCCGTTTCTGTAATCAGAACGTTCCTGCGAACGTTCATAGTTATTAGCACCAAGTTGTTCGGTAGATTCAGCTTGAAGAACCTGATTAAGTAAAGCTTCCATAAGTTTGCCAAATGCTTCATCCTTAGTTTCTGAAAAAAGTCCTACAAAAAAATCACTATCTAATGTAAAATGTAATTGAGCCATGGGTTTCGTCCTTTCAATTATGTTTTGTGTGGTAACTTAATTATAACTGAAAGATGAGCACTTGGCTCTTTTTATATAGATTTGTAATTTACACCATTATATAGACTTTATCAAATGGCTGCAACAGAAATGCCTATGGTGTACAGATATTATGAAAAAAGCAGAACGTCCGCAGCGGATGGAACATCCTTCCGGGGATGTTTGTCGGACGGTGATGACATTTTCTCGAAAAGTTTTGAAAATCAGGGTGGTGCGAACAGGACGT
>ENA-OPMG01001896-OPMG01001896.1-human-gut-metagenome-genome-assembly--contig:-NODE-1896-length-10906-cov-4.178878_pt1 | contig 10906 bp, 8 predicted proteins | sample MGYA00241522_ERZ501741 | MGnify/ENA primary metagenome ERZ501741 (study PRJEB25962, sample SAMEA2042616) | human gut metagenome | biome: human gut; feature: human-associated habitat; material: faeces...
TAAGGGTGGAAAGGCAGTGTAAGAGACTACCGCCTCGCTGGTAACAGAGAGGGCACATGTAAACCCCATCCGAAGCAAGACCGAAACAAAGCTTTGACGTGGCCCGCCAGCTTTAGGTAGGTTGCTTGAGGCGTCTGGCAACAGGCGTCCTAGATAGATGATCACTCAACGACATAACCCGGCTTATCGTCCTGCGTATTTTAATAATCTAAAGCCTATTGGCGTTTCGTAAAATAACTTATTAGTAACGTGCGCCGCAAGGTGCACCATTAAAAATGCAACTGAGATATCTCAGTTGCATTTTGTTATTTCCCGGTAACTATCATTTGCTGTTGTATATGATGCAGTCTACCGGTAATTATTATTTGCTGTTGTATGTAATAAAGTCTACCGTCATCTCTATCTGCTCCTCGAAAGCCACATCAGGTGTACCGTCTCCCTTTTGCAGACCATAGCTTCCAAAATAAGAATGGCACCCGCCATCAATGACATACTCATATGTATCCTCCGGCAGGTTTGAGCGGTATTTGCGGTATTTGTCCATATCAAGCACACCATCCTCTGAACCGTACACGCTAAAAACCCTCAGATCTGAATCCGACAGGTCAGCGGTAGAATATGCTGCAAAAAGATATAGTCCGTCAAACTCATCTACATGCTTTGACACATATTCTGCAGCCATGGCTCCGCCTAAGGAGTGGCCTCCCATGTACCATTCCTGTATGGATGGGTATATTTCCTTGTATTTTTCAATGATACCGTCTGCTGCATTCTTGTCCAATACTGCGAGGTTGCCCGGCATATGTACAAGTATGCACACGAAATTATTCTTTGCAAGCTCATGCATCAGCGGCGCATACGCCGTATATTGCACCCTGCCTCCCGGATAAAAAATCAATGCCTTTGTGGCTTTTTCCTTATCCTGCGGTGCAAAGGTTATCGTATAATTCTTATGCCTTAAGTCGTACTGGGTGGCCTGTATACGCTTGTCCTTCTTTTCTATGGTAACAGCAACCTCTCTGTCTGAATCGATTGCAGCCTCCGCAATTGAATCTGCGCGATAATAATTTCCCACATAACAATTTACGGCAATACCGCCAATGGCCATGACTGCAATTGCCACAAGCAGTATTCTATACACAGCCGGAATGCGGGATTTTTTAGTTTTAAACATTAAAGCAGCTTCCTCCTACAAACTCACGAAGCAGTGAATTGTTTGGTATGCCGTCAGCCGGCATCGGAAGAAAGTAGTCTAAGAGCTTAAGCAGCCTCTTTGCCTCGAGATACTCCGGGCAGTCTCTTTCTATGCCAAAAAGCAACGGCTCCGCATACACCTTGAGTACCGCAAGCTCATACACAAGTGCAGAGTTGAACATCACATCCGCCTGTTCCTGGAAAGGAAAGATATTCTCCCTTTCACCCTTTCTGACAGACGGCCACATAGCGATTGTCTCCATGGCATTGGTACCTCGTGTACGCGCATCACGCACAATCCGGCGTATAAGTCTTTCATCTGTGGTGGAAAGAGGATTGTGCTCGTCAATATTGAGCTGTGTAAGCGCTGAGATATAGATTTTGAACTTGTGCTCAGGCGGGATAAGCTGTGAAAGCCTGTCATTTAGGCCGTGGATTCCTTCTATGACAAGTATATCATCAGCTCCCAGCGTCAGCTTTCTTCCGCGGTACTCTCTCTTTCCTGTCTTGAAATTGAAGGAAGGCATATCAACAGCCTCTCCTTTAAGAAGCCTGTTCATATCCTCATTGAACAGCTTTACATCAATAGATTCAAGGCACTCAAAATCAAAGCTTCCGTCCGGATGCTTCGGGCAAAGCTCCCTGTCCACATAGTAGTCATCCAGACTTAACGGATGTGGCTTTCTGCCCTTTGCGATAAGCTGGATTGACAGTCTGTTGGCAAACGATGTCTTGCCTGATGATGAAGGACCTGCTATCATGACAAATTTCTTTTTGTCATCCGAAGCAATCTGCGCTGCAAGATTTCCTATCTTCTGCTCCATCAGTGCCTCCTGAAGCAGCATGATTTCCTGTCCCCTGCCTGCTGCAATCGCATCATTCAGTGAGCCTATCGTGCCTATTCCAAGCATCTTGCTCCATTCCCTGGAATCATCCAGCGTGTGAAACAGCTTATTTGATGTCACAAGCGGCTCAACGCTCCTGCTGTTAGCACCCGGAAAAAGAAGCACGAAGCCATTCTCATACGGCACTATATCAAAGTATTTGAGCATGCCTGTCGAGGGTGCCATAAATCCGTAGAAATAATCCACCACCCCATCCAGCTCATAGAGATTGACTCTGGAGCTTCTCCTGTAGTGCAATAACCTCTCCTTATCATGCAGCCCTTTTCCCTTGAAAAGCTGCTCCGCATACTGTGTTTTTTCACTGTGCTTGGTAATTGGGAGGTCTTTTTCCACAAATGAGTACATGCTGCAGACTATCCTGTCGATATCATGCTCTGTCACGCTTTTCTCACTGTTTTCTCTGCTGCCTTGGCCTGTATCTTCATTATATTTTTCCTGTTGGCTGCCTGCACACTCCACTGCTTTCTCAAGCTGACAATAATAGCCTTCTCCGAGCGAATGCATCACATGAAGCTGTGTCATGCTGCCATATACATCGTATATAGCCCTCTGCAAAAGCAGCACAACACTTCTTCTGTATGTACGCCTGCCATCCCTGTCAGCTGTCGTCACAAAGCTAAGCTCACAGTCACTTTTTATTTTCTTATTCAGTTCACGAAGCCTGCCGTTTACAATTCCAAGGATTATGTCATCCTCATAATAATCCTTGAATCTGTCCGCTACGGCTTCTAAAGTATCACTTTCTGATGCTGTCACTGCCATGACCTGTCCATCCGGCAAGGTCACCTTCACACTATATTCCTGCATTTCTTATTGCCCCCATAGTCGAATATGCTGCCTCATTGTATGCCATCATCTCGTTTATCTGCTCGATTCTGTCCATGATGGAATCACTCATCTCCTGTGTCCTTAGCTGCTGCATGATGGCAGCCAGCTTGTGGTGTTCCCTGACAAGGAACTTCCTAAGCACCGGATTACCGTTTTTGATAAGTACCGGTCCGTACAAATCGCATACAGTAACCGTCGTCTCGTCCATATTGTCCCATGCGGAATTGTCCGCACACGGCACACATCTGAACATCGGATAGTATTTTCCGTCCTCCAAAATCATATCCTCATCAACTATCTTATAGCCTGTGTTCCTTACATATTCACGGACTTTGCTCACTTCCGACTGTGGCTGCAGAATCAGCTCCTTTGCCGACCTGCACACTGTCTCCCCTGCGGTTAAAATGTGAATAACAAGCTCTCCTCCCATTCCTGCTATGACAATAGAGTCAACCTCTCCGTCGTGTATCGCTTCAAGCCCATTGGAAAGCCTTGTGGTAATCTGCTCTGTCAGACCGTTTGCCCGTATATGCTCATTGGCGCGCTCAAGCGGTCCCTTATTTATATCAACAGCAATTGCTTTCGGTATTATATTACTCTGCACCAGGGCAATAGGCACATAGCCATGGTCGGTTCCCACATCACACAGCGTGTAGCCGGCCGTGACCATTGATGCCACTGCCTTCATTCTTCTGGATAGCCTAATCATCTTACTCTAAGTAGTCCTTAAGCTTTCTACTTCTGCTTGGATGACGAAGCTTTCTTAGCGCCTTTGCCTCAATCTGACGGATACGCTCACGAGTGACGTTGAACTCCTTACCTACTTCTTCAAGTGTTCTGGCTCTGCCGTCCTCTAAGCCAAAGCGGAGTGTGAGTACCTTCTGCTCTCTCTCTGTAAGAGTTCCAAGCACCTCCTCAAGCTGCTCCTTAAGAAGTGTGAATGCTGCCGCATCAGCAGGAACCGGTACATTATCATCCTTGATGAAATCACCAAGATGTGAATCCTCCTCCTCACCGATTGGAGTCTCAAGTGAAACAGGCTCCTGCGATATCTTGAGTATCTCACGCACACGCTCTACCGGCATGTTCATCTCCTTGGCAATTTCCTCCGGTGAAGGCTCTCTGCCAAGCTCCTGAAGGAGCTGTCTTGACACACGGATGAGCTTGTTGATTGTCTCAACCATATGCACAGGAATACGGATTGTTCTGGCCTGATCAGCTATGGCTCTTGTGATAGCCTGACGAATCCACCATGTGGCATATGTAGAGAATTTGTAGCCCTTCTTGTAGTCGAACTTCTCAACTGCCTTGATAAGACCTAAGTTTCCCTCCTGAATCAGGTCAAGGAAAAGCATTCCTCTTCCCACATATCTCTTTGCGATGCTGACAACAAGACGCAGGTTTGCTTCTGCAAGGCGTTTCTTTGCATCCGATCCAAGATCGATATCTTTTTGCATTGCCTTGATTTCTTTCTGAATCTCTGCCTTTTCAGCTTCAGATGCACCATCAAGGCGGCCCTTTAGTACATTAATCTTCTCGGTTGCTACCGCTCCGTCCTCCATATTCTGGGCGAGCTCAATCTCCTCATCTGCTGAGAGAAGAGGTACCTTACCTATTTCCTTAAGATACATACGGACAGGATCCTCGACGCTGACTCCCTCCGGTACTGAGAGATCAATCTTTTCAACCTCTACCTCGTCCTCATCATCGAGTATGATATCATCATCCACGTCATCATCATTGCTGATTTTAAGCACGTCTATGCCGTTTTGCTCGAGATAATCAATTACCATCTCAAACTTCTCCGGATCCAGATTTAAGTCCTTGAAAAAATCTGCAATTTCCTGATATTCGAGCATATTCTTTTTCTTTTTTCCAAGCTCAAGAATCTCAATAAGCTTCTGCTGGAAATTCAGTCTCTGCTCCTGCTCCTGTGCCATGTCTTTTTGTTCCTTTTTCTTTGCCATTTTATTTTCCTCTTTATTCTGGTATTTTTTGCAATTCTTCGAGTGCACGCTTATCCTCAATAATCCTCATCATGCCCTCCATATCTGTAGGTGCCAGATGCTTTGAGCGGTAGTCTATGCTGTTTTGCTTGATACGGACAACGGTTTCCCTGAGTGCGGTTGCCTTGTCATTTTTGCCCTCCACCTGATGGATTGTGGCATTGAAAAGCCCTGCCACCTCGCGCTGTTCGTCCTCATCGGTAAACATGCTTACTATCCTGGCCGGATTTACTGTATGCGTGGTCTCGTACTGTGAAAAAACCTCCTTAGCCACCTTGTGGTACAGCTCTTCGGTAAAGTCATCTGCACTGATACGCCCCTTTATCCTGTCAAAAAGTGAATTATCCTCTATGAGCCATGTGAGGAGAAGCTTCTGCGACTGCTTCATGCCATCCTCCTTTTTATTTTTCTCATTGATTCCACTTTTAAGCTTTGTCTGGGGCTTTACGATACCGCCCTTCATTGCCATACTGTTTACGAGCTTTCTTAAGTCGTCGTATGGTATGCTGTACTCTCTTGACACTGCCTGCGTATAGTTTGTCCGCTCAAGCTCCTCGGTAAACCCAAGCAGCTTCTTTGCGATTTCATTATAAAATGCGGTTTTTGACTCGGGATCGTCCATATCATAGCCTGCCTGCATGATCCGTATCTGAAACATAAAGCTGTTTTCAGCCTTTTTGATACGCTCCTCATACTCCTGTGCGCCAAGCGCCTTGATAAACTCATCCGGGTCCTTGTACGGCCGCATGTTAATGACCTTTGTTGTGATGCCTACCTCCTTGAGTATCGGAATCGCACGCAGCGCTGCCTTTACCCCGGCGCCATCACTGTCATATGTCAGATACACCTCATTGGTGTATCTCTTTAATAGTGAGGCATGAGCGCCGTGCCAAGCGACGCCACCGCATTGTCAAAGCCCGCCTGATGCAGTGCTATGACATCCATGTAGCCCTCACACAAAAGGAGCTGGTTTTTCCTCGTGCTCCTTGCTATATTAAGTCCGTAAAGATTACGGCTCTTATCAAATATCTTTGTCTCCGGAGAGTTTAAATACTTTGGCTCTCCATCACCCATCACTCGGCCTCCAAAGCCTATGACGCGGTTGTGCACATCCATAATCGGAAACATCGCACGATTCCAGAACTTATCGTGCCCGCCTCTGACCTCATCTATCGTCACAAGACCTGTCTCCTTAAGTATCTCATCATCATAGCCCTTGCTGCGCAGATACTTGTACAGATCATCACTGTACTGGTCCGAGTAACCAAGCCCGAACTTCTGCATTGTCTCATCGGACAGCTCTCTCTTTTTGAAATACTCATGCGCCCTTTGTCCTCTCGGTCCACGAAGCAGCATATAAAAATACTTTGCAGCCTCTTTATTTATCTCAAGCAGCTGTGTACGCCTGTCTGCCTCCCTCCTTTGTGCTGATGTCATCTCCTGCTTGGGAAGCTCAATTCCCACACGGTCTGCAAGCTCCTGCATGGCCTCAGGGAAGGTAAAGTTCTCATACTGCATGAGAAATGTAAATACATTGCCTCCGGCTCCACAGCCGAAGCAATAGTACATCTGCTTATTCGGTGAGACTGAAAAGGATCCTGTCTTTTCGTTATGGAATGGGCATAATCCAAAATAGGTACTTCCCTTTTTCTGAAGATGCACGTAGCTTCCTATAACATCGACTATGTCATTTCGCGAACGTACCTCCTCTATAAGCTCATCAGAGTAGTACGGCATTTTATCATCCCCTTACTGTTCATCTTTGTTGTCATTTGTGTCGCCCGGCGAGCGCGTCTGCAGTGCGGCACTTAGCTCTTACACCCGGCTAACGCTACGCTGCTAAGAGTCTGTACGAATTATCAGTAACCATCTATTTCCCAGGCTACCGGTACAAAATACTCGTGGAACTTCGTGGTGGCATACTGGTCTGTCATGCCTGATATATAGTCGCATATGATGCGCCCCTTGTCATCACCCTGCCCTAGCATGGCGAGGTATTTCTGCGGCAGCTCCTCTATATGCTCCATATAATAGAAATAAAGCTGCTTGAGCATCGCCTTGGCCTTTTTCTCCTCGCTTTTTGCGACTGGATTGTTATAGAGGTTTGCGAACATGAATTTACGCAAATCCTGCATTGCCTGCGCGGACTCTTTTGACATGCATATATCGTCCTTTCCCATGCTGTTTGTGATGATATTGTGTACCATATGATTGAGCCTGGCCTTGGTGCTGTGTCCAAGCGTGTTTCTTATCTCAAGCGGTATATCATCCTCGCACAGAAGCTGTGCGCGGATTGCATCATCAAAGTCTGAATTTATGTAGGCTATCTTGTCTGAAAGCCTGACTATTTTGCCCTCTAAGGTGTGTGGCATGAGCGAGGTCTGGTGATTTAGCATACCATCTCTGACCTCCCATGTCAGATTGAGTCCTGCTCCGTCCTTTTCGAGCTTCTCCACTATGCGCACACTCTGCTCATTATGCTTAAAACCACCCTCGTATATCTCATTGAGGATGCGCTCACCCGCATGTCCAAACGGTGTATGCCCCAGGTCGTGTCCCAGCGCTATAGCCTCCACCAGATCCTCATTCAGTCTCAGTGCCTTGGCTATTGTCCTGGCATTCTGCGACACCTCAAGCGTATGCGACATACGTGTGCGGTAATGGTCGCCCTTTGGCGTAAGAAATACCTGCGTCTTATTTTTCAGACGCCTGAATGCCTTGCTATGCAGTATCCGGTCCCTGTCCCGCTGAAAAACAGGCCTGATATCGCACTGCGGCTCATCATAGTCCCTGCCTCTTGAGTTGATGCTCAGGCATGCGAACGGACTAAGTATTTCCTGCTCACGTTTTTCTATCTGCTCGCGAATAGTCATTTATCTGCCTCCTCGCTGTCACAGTCGTTATGTTCTGCTGCTATTAACACACAAATGTAACAAATAGCGTTACATTCCACTAATTATGCTCTACACTAGTTATTATTCGACGTGATTTTTAAAAATCCTTTTTTTATTTCTTTTTACTTTAATTTTCTTTCGGCAAAAATTAAATGCTATATCAATTACCGCCGAGCACATGGCGCAGCATCTGAAGCTGTCCGCCTGTGATTTCATTGTCGTAGCTGCCATAGTAAAATTTATCGTCTTTTGCCAGTATGCAACCCACCCAGGTGCCCACATGACTGTCACTCTCTATGGCATCCTTCATGGATTTGTAGCCCTCTATTGTAAAATAAGCATCATAGCCCTTGAAGTCTGCCGGATTTATTTTCACTGCGCCAAAGGTATCCTCAAGACTTTTTATGAACTCCTCATCGCACTCCGTATAGCCTGTGACATCCTTGCTGTAGCGCGACTCTGACTGCCACTCCTCATCCCACATGAGAAAAACGCTGCAATCCTTCCATGAATTGCTTTTTTCAACTACAGACAGCTTCTTGTATGAATTTGATGCGTTGCCCGCCATCTGTAAATATGTATCGTCACCGTTCTTATTCATATATAAGAGGTTTGATGCTGCAACCTCATAGTACCTGCTGCTATAGTCCTGATCCTTGTATACAATATAGCCAAGCGGACTGCCAGTCCCTGCATAGTCAAGCTCTATGGTTATCGGAATATACACCTGACTGTCATAAACCATAGGCCCAAGCCTGTCATCATTTGTGATACAGCTTGCGACCTTTTCATACTCAGCCGGCTCGTTTGAAGGCGACATGAAATATGTGTAAACAACAATAATTGCAATGACAACAACCGGCACAATGACTATTACAGCTTTTAATGTTTTCCTTCGAACCCTGCGTCTGTGAATGCGCACTTTCCTGTCTGCATGCTCATCGCAATACCTGTATTTCACCAGTCTGTATACAACGAAAAGCTCCAGCACAAGCAAAAACGCAGCAAAGGCCATCATACAGCCGGCCTGCCACATCACCTTGTGATTGACAAATTTCTTATCTATAAACCTAAGCGGTATGAGTATTATCGTCCAAAAAAGCGTATTTCCCAACACATACCGTGAATATATTTTCCTGCTTTTTATCACGGTAAGCGGAAAAAATGAAACAATCACTGTCAGCATGAGCACAATTGCAAAAAAATATCCCCATATCTCTGACAGGGTTGAGCCGTACAGTGCCTTGAAATACTGCGCCGGACCAAGCTTTTTGATATTGCCCCAGCCTGAGTATTTTGAGATAAAGAGCACTACCGTGCCGATAAACCATGTCAGTATATAGATGCCCATGTAGCATGCCATATTTTTCCTTGCAAAGCTGCCATATCTCATAACGGAATATGACACAAGCACCCCTGCAAGCACAGGAAATCCGCCAACTCTGCCAATCAAAAGATTTACATACTCCATAACAGCAAAGGACAAAACAAACACACATATTACATTAATATAAGATAGATTCAATCTCTTCACGCTGCAATCCCATCTCCAATATAATAATCAAATTCCTGTGACAGCTGTACCCCTCAGTGTGGCAGGCAACAGTTACAGACCATTAATAGCCAATAGGCTTTCAAAATTATCTGCACAAAATAAAATAGGAAGCCGTTCACCGACTTCCCTGTTAATGCAGGAGATGGGACTTGAACCCACACGATATTGCTACCACAGGCACCTGAAGCCTGCGCGTCTGCCAATTCCGCCACTCCTGCGAACAAGCATTATTCTACCAAAAAGTTTAGAAGAATGCAAGCATAAATTTAAAAAACTATACGAAATGTACGAAAAACTATAAATCTGTTACTACACCAGCTTTGATATATCTAAAACCAGTGCATCAACCTCCTCCTGTTTTGTGGCCCAGCTGGTGCAGAATCGTACTACAGTGCCATCCTTCTCTCTTCCCATCTCTTCAAAATAGTATTTCTCGGCAAGTGTCTTCTTCTGCTCATCCGATAAAATCACAAACTGCTGATTTGTAAAGCTCTCAACCCAAAACGGTACCTTCTTCTGTTCAAATGCCTCTTTAATCTGCATGGCAAGCTTATCAGCACGCTTTGTCTTTTCAAAATAATCGCCATTCTCAAGCATAGTGGCAAACTGCAAGCCCATCAGCCAGCCCTTTGCAAGCACTGCACCGTTTTGCTTCATATAAGCCTTAAAACGATACTTGATATCCTCAGCATTTATAACCAGCGCTTCGCCAAAGAGCGCACCACACTTTGTGCCACCGATATAAAAAGCATCCGAAAGCATGGCAAAATCACAAAGTGTAAGGTCATTTTTATCTGAGCCCAGTCCATATCCCATTCTCGCACCATCAACAAACAGATACATGCCGTATTTCTTGCAGACAGCACTGATATCGCAAAGCTCTCTTTTCGTGTAAAGAGTACCCTGCTCAGTCGGAAATGAAATATAAACCATCTTTGGCTCCGTCAGATACTCAGGCTTTGCATTATCATAATACTCTGCGGCACACGCCTCAATCTGCTCAGCACTGATTTTACCATCCGTGTTAGGAAGTGCAAGAATCTTATGACCTGTATTCTCAATAGAAGCGGCCTCGTGGCAATTGATATGTCCCGTATCCGCTGCAATCACGCTCTGCACCGGTGAAAGCGCCGCCGCAACCACAACATAATTGGCCTGTGTCGCACCCGGAATAAATTTAATCATGGAATCATCTCTGCCAATAAGCCCCTTAATAATCTGCTCAGCCTTATCGCACCACTCATCCTCACCATATCCCGGATAGCTGGTTGTATTTGTATCCGCCAGTGCCTTCAAAATGCAATCAAATGCACCGCGGTTATAATCGTTATTAAATCTAATCATAAAAATCCTACCTTTCCTGTCTTATCATTATAGAGAGCCTGCCCCACAACGACCGGAGCCTTGCGGAAGATGGGTTGCAAGACGTCCGGGGGACGTCTGTTCTGCAACGACCGGAGCGGAGCGGAGACCGCAAGACATCCGGGGGATGTCTGTTCTGCAACGACCGAAGCGGAGCGGAGA
>ENA-OPMG01001906-OPMG01001906.1-human-gut-metagenome-genome-assembly--contig:-NODE-1906-length-10881-cov-3.039904_pt1 | contig 10881 bp, 7 predicted proteins | sample MGYA00241522_ERZ501741 | MGnify/ENA primary metagenome ERZ501741 (study PRJEB25962, sample SAMEA2042616) | human gut metagenome | biome: human gut; feature: human-associated habitat; material: faeces...
TGTCGAGTCATACGATGACCGTATTGACCCGGTGGGTGCTTGCGTAGGTATGAAAGGCTCTCGTATACACGGAATCGTTCGCGAGTTGAGAAACGAGAACATTGATGTGATTAATTACACCTCAAATCTCTCTTTGTTTATCCAGCGTGCTTTAAGCCCGGCTAAGATCTCTTCTATCCGTGTGAATGAGGAAGAAAAGAAAGCTGAGGTTTATCTACGTCCTGAGGAGGTTTCTTTAGCGATCGGTAAGGGCGGTCTGAATATTAAGTTGGCTTGTATGTTGACTGAGTATACGATTGACGTATTCCGTGATATCGAAGGAGCGGACGAGGAGGATATCTACTTGGATGAGTTCTCCGACGAGATCGACAGCTGGGTGATCGACGCACTGAAGAATATAGGATGCTATACGGCGAAGAGTGTCCTTGCTATGAACCGCAATGAGATTATTGAACGTGCCGATCTGGAAGAGCAGACCGTGGACGATCTTTTAGCTATCTTATCCGCGGAATTTGAAGATGAAGGTAACGAATAAGTATTACGACAAAGTTAGATATGCCTATAAAATTAATTCAAGTACAGAGAAAATTGAACGTGGGAATCAACACGGTGGTTGAGTTCCTGCACCGGAATGGGTTCTCGGTTGAGGATAATCCCAACACGAGGATCAGTGATGAACAGTATGCTTTGCTCGTAAAAGAGTTTGGAAAGGATCTGCCTGAGAAAGATCGTAATTTTGCGGCGGATCGTGCGCAGAAAGAGGCTCCTTCTGTGAAAGAAGAGAAGACTGCGGAAATAAAGACAGTGATACCGGAAGAATTCAGGCCTAAGATCGTAATGAAGGGTCATATCGATTTGGATGGTGGACAACATAAAAAACAGCAGGAAGAGCCGAAGGCTAAAGAGGAGCCGAAGGTGAAAGAAGAGCCTAAGGTAAAGGAAGAGCCGAAAGTGAAGGAAGCGCCTGCCGCTCCCGCTGCTCAAGCTCCTGTTAAACCCGCGCAGCCTGCGCAGGCTCCCACGGAGAAAAAAGAAGAAAAAGTTATAGTAGTGGAAGTGGAAAAAGAAAAAACCGTAGAGAAGCAACCGGTTGTTGCGGAACCTAAGGTGGAAAGTGTGAAACCGGAACAGGAAGTAGAGAAGACCGAGGAAAAAGACGATAATCTTTTCCGTTTGAACTCGGTTAAATTGGAATCAAAGATCAAGGTAACCGGTAAGATTGACTTGGATGCGCTTAACCAATCGACTCGTCCGAAGAAGAAAACGAAGGAGGAGAAGCGGAAAGAGCGTGATGAGAAGCAAAAGTTTAATAACAATCGGCCGGGTAATAATAGCAACGGTCCGGGCGCTCCTCATAAGAGTCCGAATTCGCCTACTTTGATTAAACCGAACGCTCCTGCTAAACCGGGTGAGGAAGGTGACGCTAAGAAGAAACGTAAACGTATCAAGAAAGATCGGGTAGACGTGAATAATACGCCGGGTACGAATTATCCGCGCCCGAATCGTGACGATCGTCCGAATAACGACCGTAAGCCTCGCTTGAAGAAGCCAGTGAAAGCGGAAGTTAGTGAAGAGGATGTTCAAAAGCAGATCAAGGAGACTTTGGCTCGCTTGACCAACAAGAATAATAAGAATAATAAGGGGGCTAAATACCGTCGTGATAAACGTGACGCCGCTGTGAAACGTGAGCACGAGTTGATGGAACAGGAAGAACTGGAAAGCAAGGTATTGAAGCTGACCGAGTTCGTTACGGCCAACGACTTGGCGAACATGATGGACGTATCTGTAACGGAGGTTATCGGTACTTGCATGAGCATCGGCCTTATGGTTTCGATCAATCAGCGCCTGGATGCGGAGACGATCAATATCGTGGCTGAGGAGTTCGGTTATAAGACTGAATATGTAAGCGCGGATGTTGTCGAGGCGATCAACGCTGATGAGGAAGATGATAACGAGGAGGATTGGGTAGCCCGTCCGCCTATCGTAACGGTGATGGGACACGTTGACCATGGTAAGACTTCTTTATTGGATAATATCCGTAGTGCGAACGTAATCGCCGGTGAGGCCGGTGGTATCACGCAGCATATCGGAGCCTACAACGTGAAGTTGCAGAATGGCCGCCGTATGGATACTCCGGGACATGAAGCGTTTACCGCTATGCGTGCCCGTGGCGCGAAGGTGACGGATATTGCGATTATTATCGTGGCCGCTGATGATAACGTGATGCCTCAGACGATTGAGGCGATTAATCACGCTTCGGCTGCCGGTGTTCCTATTGTTTTCGCTATTAATAAAATCGATAAGCCACATGCTAATCCTGAGAAGATCAAGGAGGAGTTGGCGAATATGAATTACTTGGTGGAAGACTGGGGGGGTAAGTACCAGAGTCAAGAGATCTCCGCTAAGAAAGGTATCGGTGTCGAGGAGTTGTTGGAGAAGGTACTGTTGGAGGCCGACCTGTTGGATTTGAAAGCGAATCCGAAAAAACGTGCGGTTGGTTCTATCATCGAGTCTTCTTTGGACAAGGGACGTGGCTATGTATCTACCATATTGGTGGAGAACGGTACGTTGAAGATGGGAGATATCGTTTTGGCGGGAACTCATCAAGGACGTATCAAGGCGATGTTCAACGAGCGTAATCAACGGGTGGAGAAGGCCGGTCCTTCCGAGCCGGTATTGATCCTCGGTTTGAATGGTGCTCCTCAGGCCGGTGATACATTTAATGTATTGGAGACTGAGCAAGAGGCGCGTGAGATCGCTAACCGTCGTGAGCAATTGCAGCGTGAGTTAGGTCTTCGTACGCAGAAGATGCTTACTTTGGATGATATCGGACGTCGTATCGCCGTGGGTAACTTCCAAGAGTTGAACGTGATCGTGAAGGGTGATGTGGATGGTTCCGTAGAGGCTTTGTCCGACTCCTTGATCCGTTTGTCTACCGAGGAGATTCAGGTAAACGTAATTCACAAGGCGGTTGGCCAGATTTCCGAGTCGGATGTGGTTTTGGCAGCGGCTTCGAACGCTATCATTATCGGATTCCAAGTTCGTCCGTCTTTGCAAGCACGTAGAAACGCCGAGAAGGAAGGTGTGGAGATCCGTTTGTATTCTATCATCTACGATGCGATCGAGGAGGTGAAGAGCGCTATGGAAGGCATGCTTTCTCCGGAGATCAAGGAGGAGATTACCGCTTATGTGGAAGTTCAGCAGGTATTCAAGATCACCAAGGTCGGTACGGTTGCCGGATGTATGGTTAAGGAAGGCAAGATCAAACGTACGAACAAGATCCGTTTGATACGTGACGGTATCGTTATCTATGCCGGTGAGCTAGGTTCTTTGAAACGTTTCAAGGACGATGCGAAAGAGGTCGTGGCTGGCTTGGATTGCGGTTTGAATATTACGAACTTCAACGATATCCAAGTGGGCGATATGATCGAGGCTTACGAAGAGACAGAAATAAAGAAGACGTTATAACGATGAACTGGTTGGACATTACATTGCTATGTCTGGCAGGGATAGGATTTGTGAAAGGCCTGTTTGATGGAATCATCAAACAGGTTGTTTCGCTTATAGCCCTAGTGATCGCGATCTTTTTCTGCGGGAAAGCGGCGGCTTGGCTGAAAGGATATATCTTGGCGTTGGGTTGGTTTCCGGAAGAAGGGGTTACGATCTTGAGTTATATAGCGGGTTTTATCTTGATTATGGGGGTATTTATCCTAGCGGGTGAACTGGTTACCAAGGTGGTAGGGGCGACACCGTTGAGCGTTATCAACCATTTGTTTGGGGGTTTTTTCGGGTTGCTGGTCGTTTTGGTCTTTACCAGTTTGCTGTTGAATGCGCTGGAGTTCGTGGATCGCGGATCGGTCTTGATTCATCGCCAATCGAAGATAGAATCTCGTTTTTATTATAGCGTGAAGCAAATAGTACCAACAATTTTCCCACATAATTTGTTTTCATTAGGAGAATGAAGGGCTTTTATCAATGGTTAATTTATAATTATGCAGGATTCAAATCATATCATTAATGAGGTAACGAGCGGAGATTATAAATATGGCTTCGTTACCGATATTGATACGGAGGTGATCCATCGTGGATTAGACGAGGAGACGGTCCGTATTATCTCTGCCAAGAAGAACGAGCCGGAATGGTTACTCGAGTTCCGTTTGAAGGCTTTTCGCCATTGGCAGACGTTGGAGATGCCTACATGGCCTCACTTGAATATCCCGCCGATCGATTATCAGGACATTATCTATTATGCCGCCCCTAAGAAAAAAGAGGGACCAAAGAGCTTGGATGAGGTAGATCCTGAGTTGTTGAAAACATTCGATAAACTGGGTATTCCTTTGGAAGAACAGAAGCATTTAAGCGGAATGGCGGTAGACGCCGTGATGGATAGTGTTTCCGTGAAGACTACTTTCAAGGAGAATCTCGCGGAGAAGGGGATTATTTTCTGTTCGTTCAGCGAGGCTGTACAACATCATCCGGACTTGGTGCAGAAGTATTTGGGCAGCGTGGTTGGTTATCGTGATAATTTCTTCGCCGCCTTGAATTCGGCCGTGTTCTCGGATGGTTCGTTTGTTTATATACCGAAGGGCGTACGTTGCCCGATGGAGTTGAGTACGTATTTCCGTATCAATGCCGCTAATACCGGACAGTTCGAGCGTACCTTGATTGTCGCAGACGATGAGGCGTATGTAAGTTATTTGGAAGGATGTACGGCACCGATGCGTGACGAGAACCAATTGCATGCCGCTATCGTGGAGATCGTGGCGAACGAGCGTGCCGAGGTGAAGTATTCTACCGTACAGAACTGGTATCCGGGTGATAAGGAAGGTAAAGGCGGTATCTATAACTTCGTGACGAAACGAGGTTTGTGCAAAGGTGAGGGTAGCAAGATCTCTTGGACGCAAGTAGAGACCGGTTCGGCGATCACTTGGAAATATCCGAGCTGTATCTTGGCGGGTGATAACTCGGTAGGTGAGTTTTACTCGGTTGCCGTAACCAATAATTACCAACAGGCCGATACGGGTACGAAGATGATCCATCTGGGTAAGAATACGAAAAGTACGATCGTATCCAAGGGCATCTCTGCCGGTCATAGCCAGAATAGCTATCGGGGGTTGGTGAAGGTGTCCGCCCGTGCGGAAGGAGCCCGTAATCATAGCCAATGCGATAGTTTGCTATTAAGCTCTACTTGTGGAGCTCATACGTTCCCTTACGCTGATATTCAGAATGAGACGGCGATCGTGGAGCATGAGGCTACGACGAGTAAGATCAGCGAGGAGCAATTGTTCTACTGCCAACAACGGGGTATCTCGGTAGAAGAGGCTGTCGGTTTGATCGTGAACGGATATGCTCGTGAGGTAATGAATAAGTTACCGATGGAGTTCGCCGTCGAGGCTCAGAAATTACTAACGATCTCGCTGGAAGGCAGCGTAGGATAGAATAATTTTCAATTTTCAACTTTCAATTTTCAATTAGAAAAGATGTTAGAGGTTAAGAATTTACATGCCAACGTAAATGGCAAAGAGATATTGAAAGGTATCAACCTGTCGGTGAAAGCGGGTGAGGTACATGCTATCATGGGACCGAACGGTTCTGGAAAAAGTACGTTAAGTAGTGTATTAGTAGGTAATCCCGCTTTTGAGGTAACGGAAGGAGAGGTTATCTTCAACGGTAAGAATCTGCTGGATCTTTCTCCGGAGGATCGTAGCCGTGAGGGTATTTTCTTGAGCTTCCAATATCCGGTCGAGATCCCGGGGGTCAGTATGGTGAACTTTATGCGTGCGGCGTTGAACGAGCATCGTAAATATAACGGTCTGGAACCGGTTTCGGCTACGGACTTCTTGAAATTGATGCGTGAGAAACGTGCGATCGTCGAGCTGGATAATAAACTGGCTAGCCGTAGCGTGAACGAAGGTTTCTCCGGTGGAGAGAAAAAACGGAACGAGATCTTCCAGATGGCGATGCTGGAGCCGAAATTGGCGATCTTGGATGAGACGGATAGTGGTTTGGATATCGATGCCTTGCGTATCGTAGCGCATGGCGTGAACCAGTTGAGGACTCCGGAGAATGCCGCTATCGTAATCACGCACTATCAGCGTCTGCTGGATTACATCAAGCCGGATGTGGTTCATGTGCTTTACAAAGGCCGTATCGTGAAGACCGCCGGTCCGGAATTGGCCTTGGAACTGGAAGAGAAAGGTTACGACTGGATCAAGAAAGAGATGGGAGATGAGTAATATGAAGGCCGAGCAACAATATATCGATCTTTTCGCCCAATGTGAGGATCTGGTATGTCGTCATAGTACGCCGGTGATGAATGCCCTTAGGGCTGATGCCTTGGCGAACTTTGAGCGACTCGGATTCCCCTCCACGAGAAGCGAGGATTATAAATATACGGATGTAGCCCAAGCGTTCGCTCCGGATTACGGTTTAAATATCAACCGGGTCGCTATCCCGGTGAATCCTTATGACGTATTCCGTTGTGACGTACCGAACTTGAGCACATCGTTATACTTTGTCGTGAACGATACGTTTTACGATAAGGACTTACCGAAAGCACATTTGCCGGAAGGCGTGTATGCTGGAGGGTTGAAGGCTTTTACGGAGCAATATCCGGAGATCGCTTCCAAGTATTACGGAAAGGCGGCGCCGAGTAGCAAGGATGGTATTATCGCATTGAATACGATGTTGGCTCAAGATGGTTTTGTGGTGTATGTACCGAAAAATGTCGTGGTTGAGCGTCCTATCCAATTAGTGAATATATTCCGTAATGATGTGGATACGATGGCGAACCGTCGTGTCCTGGTGATTATGGAACCTCATTCGGAGGCGAAGTTGTTGGTTTGCGACCATAGTATCGACGACGTGAAATTCTTGGCGACTCAAGTGGTTGAGATTTTCGCAGAGGAAGGCGCTCGCTTCGATTATTATGATTTGGAGGAAAGCAGTGTGTCCACGACCCGTTTCTCCTCCGTACACGTAAGGCAGGCGGCCTCGACCAATGTCTTGGTAAACGGTATTACGTTGACGAATGGCTTGACTCGCAACAATTATTACGTGGAACTGAATGGCGAGTATGCCGAGTCTACCTTATGCGGTATGTCCGTTCTGGACAAGGAGCAACAGATGGATACCTATAGCCATATTACCCATGCGGTTCCGAATTGTACCAGCAACGAGTTGTTCAAGAATGTACTGAATGATCATGCCGTAGGTGTCTTCAGTGGACGTATCTTGGTGAAAGAGGATGCCCAGAAGACTGCCGCTTACCAGACGAACCGTAATCTGTGCGCTACCCGTGAGGCCCGTATGTACAGCAAGCCGCAACTGGAGATTTACGCAGACGACGTAAAATGCTCGCACGGTATGACGACCGGTCAGTTAGATGAGAACGCTTTGTTCTATATGCAAAGCCGCGGTATCCTGCGTGACGAGGCCCGTATGTTATTGAGCGTGGCTTTCACTTCCGACGTGATCGACCATGTACGCTTGGAGGCGTTGAAAGACCGTTTGCATAAACTGGTAGAGAAACGTTTCCGCGGTGAACTGGCTAAATGCGCCGGTTGCCGGATTTGTAAATAATCGCGAATAAGAAGAAAACAGTAATCAGACATGGATTATCCCGACGATAATGTAGGGAACCATGTCTGATTTTTTTATATCTTTGGCAGTGACAAATTAAAACCTCCAACTTATGCAGTTAACACACATCGCCCTGTGGACGAATCATTTGGAACGTTTACGGGATTTTTATGTAAAATACTTCAACGGTAAGAGTAATGAGAAATATGTGAATCCAAAGAAAGGGTTCGCTTCTTATTTTGTCTCTTTCGAGAGTGGTCCTGCTTTAGAGATTATGCAACGGCAAGATATCTCCGATACCTACGACAAGGATCATATCGGCTTGGCTCATCTGGCTTTTCATGCGGATACGAAGGAGCAAGTGGATCAAATGATCGAACGTTTCCGGATGGATGGATACACGATCGCCGGTGAGACCCGCACTTCCGGGGATGGTTACTATGAGGGTGTAATCCGAGATCCTGACGGAAATATAGTAGAGATCGTCGTGGGCGGGGAGCCGGAGATACAAGTAGCTTTATTTCCTCCTTATGAGTTACTGCTGGAAGCCGATCCGGATCGGGAGAAAGTAGAGGCTTACCTAAAGGATTCGGATTGCTTTATCGCTACGGTACGAAATTCCGTTGCCGGCGTGATCGTGGTTCGCAAGGAGGAGGGTGGCAAGGCGGAGATCATGAATCTTGCCGTGGCGGATATCTTCCGTCGGCGAGGAATCGCCCGGAAACTATTACGGCATGTATCTAATAAATGGGCTCCGGCTCAAGATGTCGAGCTTTTGCGTATTTGCACCGGAACCTCAGCCGCCGGCCCGATGATGCTTTATCAACAGGAAGGCTTTGACTTGGTAGCCGTAGATCGCGATTATTTCGTACGGAACTATGCCGAGCCTATCTGGGAGAACGGCATTCAATGCAGGCATCAATTGATTCTTGAAAAGAGATTAAAATAGTATATATGAAAAGAAAATCGGGAGGTTTAAGAGGCCTCCCGATTTAATTATTAGTAATCTATAAATAGGTCCCCGAATGAAAAATCATCGGGGCTAATGGTATCACATTTCCAGCACGAAGATCCCTTTTGGTGCCAAGGATAATTCGTCTCCCAATGGAATCTCCTTTCCGGTTAATATCTCTTTTCCGGAGGTTTTACCTCGCAATACTTCCGCATAGCGGGCCAACGGGAGGTTCACCTCCTTATCGCTGCCATTCATCAAGACCAATACGCTCCGGCCATCCAGACTGCGCTCGTAAACATAGACACCTTGGTTCACCATGAAATGTTTCATCTTGCCCTTAGCGATTATATCGTTGCCCTTGCGCCATTTCAATAAAGTCCGGAGGAAATTCCACGCGTCATTTTGCACCTCGCTGCGACCGGATGCCTCGAATTGATTCACCTTGTCGCCGGGCCAGCCACCGGGAACATCCAAGCGGATATATCCGTCTCCCTTCTCCTTGGTGCCGTTCATTAACAACTCCTGCCCGTAATAGAGCTGGGGAATACCGGGGATCGTCAACAAGAATGTCACCCCTTGCTTGAACGCGTACAAATCATCGACAGACTTAGGCATGGAGGGAAGAAAACGATCCGTATCATGGTTCTCCAAGAAACGCAATACATTATAGATATCGGGATATACATAATCATAACACATATGCTCGAAGATCGTATGCAAGCCTCCGGAATACCCAGTCTCCTCATGGAACGCCTTACTTGCGATACCCATCAAGCGGAAATCCATTACCGATTTCAGCTCGGTATCCTGCCCGAAGTTCAACCGGCTGCCTTTCTGCCAATAAGCGGAACCGATCGTGTAGTTCATCCACGCCTCGCCTACGATGTTATACTCCGGATACTCGTTCATGACCTCCGTACACCAATTCCGCATCATGTCCACGTCGGCATACGGATACGTATCTTGACGGATACCATCCACGCCGCAATACTCGATCCACCAGATAGAGTTCTGGATAAGGTATTTGGCTACATGTGGGTTCTTTTGGTTCAAGTCCGGCATGCTCGGGACAAACCAGCCGTTCAGCATCGTCTCCTTATCATAATCCGACACGTAAGGATCGAAATAAGCCTCTTTATCGTGGTTGGTCTGCACGTAGTTATCGAGATTATTAAACCAGTCGTGGCTAGGGATATCTTTCATCCAAGGATGATCGCTTCCACAATGGTTGAAGATCATATCCATTACGACACGCATGCCCCGCTCGTGTGTCTTCTCGATCAAGCGGACGTAATCCTCGTTCGTGCCGAAGCGTGGGTCTACCCGATAATAATCCGTCGTGGCATATCCATGATAAGAGCCTCCCTCCATGTCATTCTCCAATACCGGGTTCAGCCAGATAGCGGTAACGCCCAGATCTTCGATATAATCCAAATGCTGTTCGATACCGGCCAAGTCGCCTCCGTGACGGGCGTTCGGGCTGTTACGGTCTACCTTATAAGCGGTACGCATCGGGATTTGATCGTTCGAGGGATCTCCGTTCGCGAAACGATCCGGCATGATGAGATAAAGCACGTCGGAAGAGTCAAACCCCTTGATCCGATCGGCGTTCGGTTTACGGGCCTTCAACTCATACGAGTAATTGAAACTCTTTTTGTCCTTCGTGAACGTGATATCAAACCTGCCGGGCTTGGCCTTTTCCACGTCCAGATAGATCAATAGGTAATTCGGGCTTTCCAACGCTACCGAGCTTTTCAACTGTACGCCGGGATATTTCACGCTAGGGAGATATCCGGCGATATCCTTACCATACACCATCAGCTGGAGTTCCGGGTTCTTCATACCGCTCCACCAGAAGGCCGGCTCGATTTTAAGGTTATCGGCTGAAAGCGTACTGGAAGCGAAAAGGGCCAGTAAAAGGCTCAAGAATAAATGTCTGTTCATGATATATGTTTATTGATTTATATGACAAGGTTGTACATACGCGAAGATAGAAGGATTCCATTGATAATAACACGTTTCCGCCCAGCGAAAAGAGAATAAAAATCACGCAAACGTTTGCGAACCCTCGTAAATTAAGACTATCTTTACTGCCTAAATCTAATCAACTAATTCAAATGATAAAAAGTCTAATTGTATCCATGCTTCTGACAGGTTGCGTTTCCTCCCTGTCCGCACAACAAAGTTTTTGGAAAGAAGATTTCTCTGCCGGGAAATTACCCGACGGCTGGATGATTGTCGATTCGACGAAATCGGCAAAGTGTGAATGGATTGTTACCGATCAGCCTTATCCCGGTTCTTTCCAGTTTGAGCAACAAGCGCCTCCCATCGCCTCTACGAGTCGT
>ENA-OPMG01001914-OPMG01001914.1-human-gut-metagenome-genome-assembly--contig:-NODE-1914-length-10849-cov-3.197239_pt1 | contig 10849 bp, 9 predicted proteins | sample MGYA00241522_ERZ501741 | MGnify/ENA primary metagenome ERZ501741 (study PRJEB25962, sample SAMEA2042616) | human gut metagenome | biome: human gut; feature: human-associated habitat; material: faeces...
ATTTTTGGTATACAAAGTTAAAAGATTTATTTCATCTGTGCGACCCGGTCAAATTCCTCTTCGATTTCTTTGGAAGGTTTTGGTGTCAGCAGACTGACGATTACGATCGCAGCGCAGGCAATCAGGAATGCAGGAAGCAGTTCATAGATGTTCCAGATACCACCGAGCGGGCGGATCAGGTATTTCCAGATAAATACCATGGAACCCCCGCAGACCATACCGGCAAGTGCGCCCCATTTGTTGGTACGTTTCCAGAACAGGGAAAACAGAACAACCGGTCCGAATGCGGCACCGAATCCAGCCCAGGCGAAAGAAACGATGGCAAATACGGAACTGTCCGGATTTCTGGCAATGAATGCGGCAACGACAGAAATTACAAGGAGTGTAATTCTTGCGGCTGCCATGCTTCCGTTTTTGTTGGAAGAATCTTTGCGGAAAGCACCGAGAATGTCGGAAGAAACCGCAGAAGATGCAGCCAGCAGCTGCGAGTCCGAAGTGGACATGGTGGAAGCTAAAATGCCGGCGAGAATCACACCCGCAAGCAGGGCAAATATCACACCGTGCTGGGAGAGCAGGGCGGAAATTTTTACGATAATGGTTTCGGAATTCGATCCGGTCAGCATCTCCAGTGCGCCGACTTTGCTCATGGTATAACCGATCACACCGATAAAGACGGCAACGAACAGGGAGATTACGACCCAGATGGTTGCAACGCGGCGGGACAGTTTCAGTTTTTTCTCATCCTCGATTGCCATAAAGCGGAGCAGGATATGCGGCATACCGAAATATCCAAGTCCCCATGCGGCAGTGGAAACAATGGTCAGGGCACTGTAAGGAGCGGCCTTTCCGGTGTTTACATCATAGGAAAGTGTCATGGAGAGATATCCCGGAAGCTCGGAGGCGTTGTGGATAACGGCACCGATACCGCCAGCAGTTTCTACACCAAAGATCAGAACTACAATCAGAGCAACTGACATGATGATACTCTGGATAAAGTCCGTTGTGGAAGCAGCAAGAAATCCGCCAAGTGTCGTGTATACCACAATTACGATAGCACTGATGATCATGGCGGTCAGATACTTTACCCCGAATAAGCTGGAAAAAAGTTTTCCGCATGCGGCAAATCCAGAGGCCGTATAAGGAATAAAAAAGATAACAATAAAAATAGCAGCAATGACCTGCAGCATCTTTTTTTCATCGCGATAGCGGTTGCTGAAGAACGATGGGATGGTAATGGAATTGTTGCAGGTGTGCGTATAGCGGCGGATACGTTTGGCAACGATCAGCCAGTTAATGTATGTACCGGCAGCCAGTCCGATTGCTGTCCATCCGGCATCTGAAATTCCGGTGAGGTAAGCAACGCCCGGAAGTCCCATCAGAAGCCAGCTGCTCATGTCGGAAGCTTCGGCACTCATCGCGGTTACGAAAGGACCGAGTTTTCTGCCACCCAGATAGAAATCGTCAGTACTGTTGTTTTTCTTGGAACATCGGAAACCAATATAGATCATACCAATAAGGTATACGATAATGGCAATCATGATGCATATTTGTGCAGATGTCATAAATAAATCCTCCTCTTTTGTACGCTTTCACACGCTAATTGTTCATAGTATAGCACAGATGATAATTATACCGCAACCGGGAAATCCTGTTTGACACTATGGGCAATAAGATGATAAACTGTCTTTGTCTATACATGAGAAAAGCAATTCCGTTTGGCCTTCAACATGTGCTTGCCATGTTTGTAGCAAATCTGGCACCCGTACTGATCGTCTGCAGTGCAGCTCTGGTTCGGGGCATGGTATCATCTGCTGGTAGGTGCTCTGACACTTATCGTGTGTCTGGTGGCAAGATATGTGTTAAAGGGCGTTTATAAGAATCTGAATATTCTGGTAGGACTTATTTTCGGATATATTCTTTCTATTATATTTACGGTTGCAGGGATTGCACCTATGGTGGATTTCTCCGGAATTCAGGAGACCATTGATCAGGTAGGATTTTTCAGCATTCCAAAACTTGTGTTTTTTACCAGTCACAAGCCGGTATTTAATCTTGGAGCCTTTTTAACCATTGCGATTGTTTTTCTGGTTTCTGCAGCAGAGACAACTGGCGCGACAACTGCTGTGTGTACCGGAGCACTTGGACGTGACCTTAAAATGGAGGAACTTCAGGGCTCACTTGCCGTGGATGGATTTTCCAGTGCAATTTCCGGATGTTTTGGATGCCTGCCACTGACATTGTTCAGCCAGAATGTCGGACTGGTTACGCAGGAGTGTTTGTTGTTTCCCTTCTGTTGAGCCTTCTTTTGCCGAAGAAGAAACAGGCAAATTAAATACACGTTGTTAAGGTAACGTTAAGGTGCAGCGATTTTTAAGATAAGGATTTGGTGTTATGATGATATCATCAAAAGGAAATGGAGGAATTTGATATGTGGAGTCGCGCACAATTAAAGGGAAGGGCGAAAGCAACATTTAAACGAAATTATTGGAAATGTATTCTGATCAGCCTGTTGCTGACACTGATTGCAGGGGGAAGCGGAGCTGCTTCGGGCAACATCAGCAGTGCAACCGGTTCCTTACATGGATCGGATAATCAGGCAGGCAGTTCCTATGATTATGACAGCAGTTATGACAGTGATGATGGTTCACTACGCGATTTTGAGGCTGGGCTTGAAGAAGGCTTTAAGGACGGACTGAAAGCAGGAAACAGGGGAATGATGGGCGGTATGGTCGCAGCAGCGATCGCCATCGGCATACTCATAGTTGTTTTTCTGGTGATTTTTGTCCTTATACTTCTGGTTGATGTATTTATCATAAATCCGTTGGAGGTTGGATGCAGGAGATTCTTTATCCGCAACTTAAATGAGCCGGCACAGATTGGGAACATTGGATATGGATTTGACAATAATTACAGGAATGTTGCAAAGACAATGTTTTTCCGTGATCTGTTTACGGTTTTATGGTCATTGCTTTTTATCATTCCGGGTATTGTAAAAGCATATGAATATATGATGATTCCGTACCTTCTGGCAGATAACCCGCAGATGACCAAAGAGCAGGCATTTGCGGAAAGCAAGCGTATGATGCAGGGACAGAAATGGAAAGCATTTGTTTTGGATCTGTCCTTTATCGGATGGTACATTTTATCCGGACTGACACTTGGAATTCTTGCAATCTTTTATGTGTCACCATATGTGAATGCAACACATGCCGCACTGTATGAGGCACTGTGCTATGCAAACCCGGCTGGTTCAAACGGATTTACACAGCAGGAGGATCCGGTGAATTCACCTTTCCGGCAGGAGAATGTATGAATTATACGATTTTAATTGCAGATGATGAGCCGGAGATACGAACGCTTCTCCGGCTGTATCTAGAAAATGAAAATTATCAGATTATTGAGGCAGAAAACGGGAAGCAGGCACTGGAACTGCTGAAGAAAGAACATGTGGATCTGTGTCTGTTGGATATTATGATGCCGGAGATGGACGGATACCATGTGTTGCAGGAATTACGTAAAACAAGCAATATTCCCGTTATGATACTTTCGGCAAAGGATGCGGATTCCGAGAAGATTCTGGGGTTAAATCTCGGGGCAGATGATTATCTGGCAAAACCGTTCAATCCTTTGGAGGCAGTAGCACGTGTCAATTCAAATATCCGTCGGTTTTATGCTCTGGGGACAGCGGAACTGTCATCCGGTATGCTGACCGTCCGGGATCTGGAACTGGATCCGGAAGGCTGCGTACTCAAAAAAAATGGAGAACCGATTGAACTGACTTCGGTAGAGTACCGGATCATGGAGTTATTTATGAAGCATCCGGGAAAAGTGTTTACCAAACAACAGATCTATGAACAGGGATGGGGTGACACTTATGTGGTTGCAGACAATAATATTATGGTCTGCATCAGCAAGCTGAGGGCAAAACTTGATGAAGACCCGGCAGCTTATATTCGAACCATCCGCGGATTGGGCTATCGGCTGGAGAAATAGCAATGCGTGATTTACAGGCATTTTTGATCAAACGGTTTATTTATATCCTTGTACTGGTGACAGTTGCACAGTCGCTGATCAGTTTTTTGATCAGCCAGGCGGTTATGCCTGTGGTGATGAAAGTTTTTTTCCCGGATTACCAGAGGCAGTCATCCGTTGGAAAGACGGATCTGTTTATTTTTATCATATGTGTTCTGTTATTGCTGATAGTAAATGCCGTCCGGATGCTTTTGCCATCACCGCTGCAGGGAATGATGCAGTGGACAGGGGAACGATTACAGGACTGGCTGGGCAATGCACTTCCGGCGACAAGGAGTTCCGTCGTCGTACAGGAGATGGAAGGATGGAAAGCCATCCTGCTGTTTGTGGTTCTTCTGCTGTTAATGGTGTGTATGCTGCTTCCTTATATTTTGGGTGCGATAACGTTCGCGCGGATTGTGATGGCGGAGTTTCATCAGATCCAGGAGGAGCGCGAACAGCAGCAGAGAGAGTTTGACCGCAAGCGGAATCTGATGCTTTCCGATATCGCACATGATCTTCGGACACCGGTCACGACCGTATCCGGTTACGCAAAAGCGCTGGCGGATCATATGGTACAGGAACCGGAAAAGCAGCAGGAATATCTGGATGCCATCCAGAATAAATCCGTTCGGATCGGAAATCTGATCAATTTGTTGTTTGAATATGTTAAACTGGACAGCGAAGGGTTTACATTAAATTGTAAAACACTTGATTTGTGTGAACTTCTCAGAGAAAATGCGGCAATGCTGTATGCAGAGATGGAAGAAAACGGAATGACACTGACAGCAGATATTCCGGAGGAAACGATACCGGTCTGGGCGGATGAACTTCAGTTATCCCGTGTAGTGACAAACCTTTTGACAAATGCCATGCAGCACAATCCAAAGGGAACAAGAATCGGACTGTTTGCTTATAGGGAGCTGGAGCGGATTTATGTATTGGTGGCAGACAGCGGAATTCTAATTCCAGAGGAACAGGCGCAGCATTTGTTTGATCCTTTTACGCGTGGGGACAAAGCGCGGGTAAGCGATGGGAGAAACGGACTTGGACTTTCCATCGTGTCAAAAATCGTGCAGATGCACGGATGGGACTTAAAACTGGTGCAACAGCCACAGATTCAGCATTATGCAAAAGCAGCCGGATTTGCAAAAGCATTTGTGATTCGGATGGAAAATGCCGGTATGTATTCTGTGCATTCGCCAAAATAAAAAAGTGGCAGAAAAGAGGGAGAGTCTATGATAATTATAAGAGCGATGGATCCGTATGAATTGCTTTGGATGGTACTTTTGATTGTGTTTGTTCTGGGAGAACTTGCAACAATCGGACTAACGTGCATATGGTTTGCCGCAGGTGCACTTGCAGCACTGGTTATGGCAATGGCAGGGGTAAATCCGGTGGTGCAGTTTCTGGTATTTTTAGTGGTATCCATTCTTTTGCTTGTTGCGACAAGACCGTGGGCGCGTAAATATGTAAATGCTAAAATGCAAAGAACAAACGCGGATAGCCTGATTGGGGAAAATATACGGATTTCCGAGCGCGTCAGTAATATGGATCAGACCGGGATGGCAGTTGTTCATGGACAGGAGTGGACGGTGCGTACCCGTAATGATAATGAGATCATTGAACCGGGAGAAGAAGCAAAAATTCTGGCAATCAGTGGTGTCAAACTTATAGTAGAAAAGGTATAGGTAAAGGAGGAAAAAGTTATGCCTGTTGTAATTCTCATTGTAGTGATCATTGCATTGGTCATTATTGTGAACTGTGTGAAAATTGTTCCACAGGCGCATGCGGTAGTTGTGGAGAGACTTGGAGGGTATCTTACCACATGGTCAGTAGGGCTGCATTTTAAGGTGCCGTTTATTGACCGTATTGCAAAAAGGGTTTTGTTGAAGGAACAGGTGGTCGATTTCCCACCACAGCCGGTAATCACAAAAGATAACGTAACAATGCAGATTGATACGGTTGTATATTTTCAGATCACGGATCCAAAGCTGTATGCATACGGTGTGGAAAATCCAATCATGGCAATTGAAAATCTGACTGCTACGACGCTTCGTAATATCATTGGTGATCTGGAACTGGATGAGACACTGACATCGCGTGAGACCATCAACACAAAGATGCGTGCAACGCTGGATGTGGCAACAGATCCGTGGGGTATCAAAGTAAATCGTGTGGAGTTAAAGAACATTATTCCACCAAAGGCAATTCAGGATGCCATGGAGAAACAGATGAAGGCAGAGCGCGAGCGGCGTGAAGCCATTCTGCGTGCAGAAGGTGAGAAAAAATCTACAATTCTGGTTGCAGAAGGAAATAAGGAGTCTGCAATTCTCGATGCAGAGGCTGAAAAACAGGCTGCAATCCTGCGTGCCGAGGCACAGAAGGAAGCAACCATCAAGGAAGCCGAAGGTCAGGCAGAGGCTACATTAAAGATCCAGCAGGCCAATGCAGATGGTCTCCGTATGCTCAAAGAAGCTGCTCCGGATAATGCGGTACTTCAGATTAAGAGTCTGGAGGCATTTGCCAAGGCAGCAGACGGTCAGGCAACCAAGATTATTATCCCATCGGATATTCAGGGGATTGCAGGACTGAGCAAATCCATTGTGGAAATTGCAAAAGAAAACGGATAACACAGATACATCTGTGATGCATTGGACGAAACTGCTCCATGAAAATGGGGCAGTTTTTGTTATCTTAGGAAAGTCTTTATTTTGCAGAAGGAAAATGGTATACTATAGATTATTGATGCGGGAGCATATTCCACAGATGAGCGATGGATGTGGAAAGAACAGGAGCGTAAATGAAATCAAAGGTTCGATTTAGGGGAAAGCTGAGATCGTATCTCTGCTGGCCATTGTGGCTGACGATCCCGATGACAATCGCAGATGTGGGGCTTTATTTTTACGATGTGACGGCAGGCTTTTTGCTGACGGTATTTATTGTTGTCTATTTTGTACTGGAACTGGGCTTATATTATAATACCAGACCCCGGCTTGCAAATGAAATTATCAATTTTGCCACACAGTATGCAACGGTACAAAAAAAGCTTTTGAATGAGTTTGAAATTCCATATGCGCTGCTGGATTATACGGGGAAAATTCTCTGGGTGAATGAACGTTTTTCCGAACTGACGGGAGTGGGGAGAAACTATCATAAATCAATTACAACCCTTTTTTCCAATATTACCCGTGAGTTTCTTCAGAAACATGAGGATGCACAGGATATAACAATTGAAAAAAAGGAGCGCATTTTCCGGATTTCCCTGAATCGTATTTATTTTGACGATATCATGGAGGAGAGTAAAGAAATTGATGTGAAAGGTTCCGATGAATTCCTGACGGCATTGTATCTGTTTGATGAGACGGAACTGCAGCACTGCAGACAGGAGAATTTGGATCAGAAACAGGTATCGGCACTTGTTTACATTGATAACTATGACGAGGCACTTGACAGTATCGAGGATGTGAAGCGATCACTTCTGATTGCCCTTGTCGACAGGAAAGTGAACCAGTATTTTTCAAAGATGGATGCGCTTGTCCGCAAAATTGAAAAAGACAAGTATTTTGTGGTATTTAAGTATAAATATTTACAGAAGCTTATGGACGACCGGTTCAGTGTACTTGAAGATGTCAAGACGGTCAAAGTGGGCAATGAGATGGCGGTCACGCTGAGTATCGGTGTCGGGATCAAGGGGACTTCTTACAACGAGAACTATGAGCAGGCACGTGCGGCAATTGATCTGGCACTCGGACGAGGTGGGGATCAGGTCGTTGTCAAAAATGGTGAGGATATTGCATATTTTGGCGGCAAGGCAAAACAGGTGGAGCGCAACACCCGTGTAAAAGCGAGGGTCAAGGCGCATGCGCTGCATGAAATTATTGAAAGCCGTGAGAATGTGATTATCATGGGACACAGCCTGACAGATGTCGATTCCCTTGGTGCAGGGATTGGAATTTTCTGTGCAGCCCGTGTGCTTGGAAAAAAGGCACAGATCGTGATCAATGAGCCAACAACTTCCATCCGGCCGCTTATGGAATGTTTTACTCCGGAAAAAGGCTATCCGGAAGACATGTTTATCAACAGTGAGATTGCAATCGAGGAAGTAAGCCGCAATTCCCTGGTTATGGTGGTAGATACCAATCGGCCAAGTTATACGGAGTGCCCGGAACTGCTCACGCGCACAGATACGATCGTTGTGTTTGATCATCACCGTCAGGGCAGCGAAGTGATTGAAAATCCGCTTCTGTCCTATATTGAGCCGTATGCGTCTTCTGCCTGTGAGATGGTAGCAGAAGTTTTACAGTACTTCCAGGAGGGATTCAAGCTTTCTCCGGCAGAGGCAGACTGCATTTATGCAGGTATTTTGATTGATACCAATAACTTTATGACCAAAACAGGTGTCCGTACATTTGAGGCGGCAGCATATCTCAGACGCTCCGGGGCAGAAGTGACCCGTGTGCGTAAAATGCTGCGAAATGATATGGCATGCTATAAAGCCCGTGCGGAGGCAGTGCGTCATGCGGAAGTATACCGCGGTGCATTTGCAATTTCTGTCTGTCCGAGTGAGGACGTGGAAAGTCCGACGATTGTCGGCGCGCAGGCAGCAAATGAGCTGCTCAATATTATAGGAATCAAGGCATCTTTTGTGCTGACAGAGTACGCAGGAAAAATATACATCAGTTCGCGTTCCATTGATGAGATCAATGTACAGTTAATCATGGAACGAATGGGTGGCGGCGGTCATTTGAATGTGGCTGGTGCACAGTTGACGGGATGTACGATTTCCGAGGCAAAACATGCCATTATGCGGACCATTGATGAAATGCTTGAAGAAGGAGATATACAGGAATGAAAGTAATTTTATTACAGGATGTGAAAGCTCTTGGGAAAAAGGGCGAAATCGTAAATGTGAGTGACGGTTATGCACGCAATGCAATTCTGCCGAAGAAACTTGGAGTAGAGGCAACGACAAAGAATCTGAATGACCTCAAATTGCAGAATCAGCATGCAGACAAAGTGGCAGCTGAAAATTTAGAGCACGCAAAGGAACTGGCGGAAGAGATCGGAACAAAGAAAGTTGTTGTAAAGATCAAATCCGGTGAGGGTGGACGTATTTTCGGGTCTGTTTCCACCAAGGAAATTGCACAGGCTGCAAAAGAGCAGGCAGGGCTGGATCTGGATAAAAAGAAGATGCAGCTGGGCGAATCCATCAAGGCTCTTGGAACTTATGAGATTCCGGTGAAGCTTCATCCAAAGGTAACCGCAACACTGCGTGTTCAGGTTGTTGAGGAATAGGAGGAAGTTCGCTTGGAAGAAACGCTGATCAAGCGGGTGATGCCGAACAGTCTGGAAGCCGAGCAGTCGGTCATTGGTTCCATGATCATGGATCAGGATGCCATTGTCACAGCCATGGAGATCCTTCTGCAGGAAGATTTTTATCACAAGCAGTATGGAATTCTCTTTGATGCGATGATCGAATTGTACAGCAGCGGACAGCCGGTGGATCTGGTTACACTGCAGAATAAACTCAAGGAAAAGGATGTACCACAGGAAGTCTCCAGTCTGGAATTCGTTGGAGAATTGGTGCGTGCGGTTCCGACATCCGCGAATGTCAAATATTATTGTAATATTGTAAAAGAAAATTCCATGAAGCGGAAACTCATCCGGGTCACGGAAGAGATAGAGAATGAGTGCTATGCGGGCAAAGAATCGCTCGAAAGTGTTCTGGATAAGACCGAACATGATATTTTTGCATTGTTGTCAAGCCGTACCGGTGGAGACTATGTACCGATTCGTCAGGTTGTCATGAACGCACTGGAAAAGATTGAAAAAGCGTCACAGCAGGACGGAAATGTTACGGGAATACCGACAGGGTTTATTGATTTGGATTACCGGACAGCAGGATTACAGCCATCGGATCTGGTATTGATTGCAGCCCGTCCGTCTATGGGAAAGACAGCGTTCGTTTTAAACATTGCACAGTATGTGGCATTTCATGAAAACATGTGCACGGCGATATTTTCATTGGAAATGTCGAAGGAGCAGCTGGTAAACCGACTGTTCTCCCTGGAATCCCGTGTAGATGCACAGGCACTTCGTACCGGTAATCTGTCGGATGCTGACTGGGCGAAACTCGTCGAAGGAGCCGGAATCATAGGGGATTCCGAACTGATCATTGATGATACGCCAGGAATCAGTATTTCCGAGATGCGCAGTAAATGCCGTAAATATAAGCTGGAGCATGATCTGAAACTTATCATCATTGACTATCTGCAGTTGATGTCTGGGTCCGGCAGGAGTACAGACAGCCGGCAGCAGGAGATTTCGGACATCTCCCGTTCTCTGAAAGCACTTGCCCGTGAACTGAATGTACCGGTGCTTGCTTTGTCCCAGCTTTCCCGTGCAGTAGAGCAGAGACCGGATCATCGTCCGATGCTCTCCGATCTGCGAGAATCCGGAGCGATCGAGCAGGATGCCGATGTCGTGATGTTTATTTATCGTGATGATTATTATAACAAGGATACTGAACTGAAAGGAATTTCAGAAATCATTATCGCCAAACAGCGTAATGGTCCGATCGGTACGGTGAACCTCGCATGGCTGCCGGAATACACGAAGTTTGCAAATCTGGAACGATAAAATTTTTCTTATGATCATGCATCAAATTAAATACATTTGCCGAAATGCTTGCGCTTTGGACGGGTTTGTACTAGAATACCATTAAGCCAATAAGGCAATAATGATCATTATTCATAAGGAGGATTTTATTATGGCATACGTTATTTCTGATTCATGCGTTAGCTGTGGTACATGTGCAGGCGAGTGTCCTGTAGGA
>ENA-OPMG01001915-OPMG01001915.1-human-gut-metagenome-genome-assembly--contig:-NODE-1915-length-10838-cov-3.417695_pt1 | contig 10838 bp, 7 predicted proteins | sample MGYA00241522_ERZ501741 | MGnify/ENA primary metagenome ERZ501741 (study PRJEB25962, sample SAMEA2042616) | human gut metagenome | biome: human gut; feature: human-associated habitat; material: faeces...
TGCCGCTGGGCACACCCGGCACGGCGATACGGATCGGGTTGGCGATTCCGGCATACAACACATTCATCAGCATCGGCGCTACCGTCGCACTCGGTTCCGTCACGAAGTATTCGCTTTCGAACTCGCGGCGCATCACGCTGCCGTCGCTACCCGGCATTTCGATATATCCTTTGACCGGATAAGTGCCCGGAGTACCGGCTACAGCCGTAAACATGCCGTTTGCATCATAAGGCAATTCCTTGCCGTTCACATAGACGGTCGGGCGTTTCGTCGAGTCGACAGCCGCCCCCCCCAGCCGATAAGACGATATTGGCCTTGTACTGGCTGCCGCGCATGACGATCTGGCTTTCCGGAATCACCTGTGCCGTGATCTGGTTCACACGATAGTCGCGCATGTCGACGCTGCTCAGCAGGTTGGACAACACTTCACCTTCGGCATAGCGGATATCGCTTTGCAATTTCGTCAGCAAGGTAACAGCCGCCGCCACCGGCATATTCTCGAACAAAGCCTCTTCCCAAGTGCGAGTATTGATACCGGCCTTGTGAGGCGGCGTTGTCGACAGGCTGGCTTCGATGATGCGCGTCTTGGCCGAGTCTTCCACCATCTCGCCCATCAGTGTCCGGTATTTTTCGATGCTCTGGCGCAATTTCTTGCCTTCGCCCGAAACGGGAGACAGCATCACGCGGGAAGCCGCTTCGAGGTCGTCCTTATGATCGATATTATTGACATCGGCATCCTTACCATCGGCAATCTGCGCGATACGCACTTTCAGATCCTGCACGTAATTGTACAGGCTGTCGGAAGCCTCCTTCACCTTTGTCCCCTTTTCGTACCATTCACGTACTTTTTCGGGATTTGTCTGATAATAAGCCTTCAGTTCCTCTGTAACGATCTCATTACGGGTCGAGGTATTATCGATAGAAGTACGCAAGCTGCCTTCCACCAGTTCGAAACCGTCGAGTACCTCCGACGACACGTTGAGTGCCATCATGGCGATGAACACCAGATACATCAGGTTGATCATCTTCTGACGGGGCGAATTGGGATTATTTGCTATTCCTGCCATATCCGATTACTTCATTGGGTTGTTTGTATACGGAGCCTGCTGCTGATATCCGTACGGTTGCTGATAGGCCTGCTGGTAATTCTGCTGCTGTGCCGGCTGCGGTTGCTGCTGGTAAACAGGTTGTGCGGGCTGCGCCGGTTGCTGGTATCCCATATTGACCGTCATAGCCTGCAACAGGCGGCTGTATACCTGGTTCAATTCGGCCAACTGTCGCGTCATCTTTTCCGTTTCGTTGCGGAACACGGAACTGTCGACAACGGAGCCGTCATACATTTCGCGAATGCGGCTCAAGCCACTGTTGATATGTTCGATCGATTCGATCTGCGAGCTGATGCTCTTCAACTGTATTTCGTAGATCGTGTTCAAGCCGGAGATGTTGCGGTTCAGCATTTCCATCTGCTGCACGTAACCGCGGGAATTCTGGTTGATGCCATCCGAATTATCCGTAATGCTCTTATACGAATTCAAAAGTGTGTCGGAAACGTCGGTCAGCGAATGCGTCACCTGGCTGAAACGTTCCATATTCTCGGACATACCCGAAAGCTGTTCCAGATATTTCTGCGTCGCTTCCGTCAGTTCCGCCATCTTGGAGATCTGTTCGGCGGCGGCGCTCAGTTTCTTGATACTGTCGGAAAGGTTTTTCGTATCTTCTTCGCTCACATCCAGGCCGAGATTGCCCAGTCCGGTAGCCTGCTTGCCGCCTAAGTTGATATTCAATCCGCCAGCAACCTCGTCGTCGGTCGTATTCTCAGGCGAATTGACCAGATTGGACATAGGCGTGTTGGCGAAATCCGGACGGTCGAGCGGGTTCTTCGATTTCAAAACCGGGAACACTTCTTCCCAGTGATATTCGTTGAATGGCTTTTCAAAAGCGGAGATAAAGAATACCAATGCTTCTACCGTCATGGCCACAAACAGGATCTGGTTACCATACGGCAAGTGTAACAACTTGAACAAGGCGCCTATAATAACGATGGAGGCTCCCCAGCTATAACAGAAATTCAGTACCCGCTTGCCTTTTTCACTGGCGAGGTACATTTCTACTCTGTTTTTATATCTTCTATATTTTCCCATGATATAATGTATATTCGTTAATTAGAGAGGGCGGGCGAACTCCGCCCCTGCGTTATTTTTTACCTTTTGCTCTCGAAAAACCGATTTGTGTACGGGCGCAACGGAAACCGATGTATGAACGCGTTTCGTTCTGGTATTCGAAGGTGCGCATATCCGAACGGATGAACTGTGCCACGTCTTTCCAGGAACCGCCGCGTACGACCTTCTTCTTCATGGCATACGGGTCTTCCTTCGCGGCATTGTAGCGCAGATCCGGATTCATGTCGCTCATCTGGCTCGGTCCGGATTCGGAATAAGAAGTCGATGTCCATTCCGCCACGTTGCCGGCCATGTCATAGAGGCCGAATTCGTTCGGAGCGAAAGAGCCGACACGCGAAGTGATCAGATGGCCGTCTTCCGTATAGTTACCTTTGCCCGGTTTGAAGTTGCCCAAGAAGCAACCTTTTCCGCTCACCAGCTCGTCGCCTGCCCACGGATATTTGTTTTCGTTCTTGCCTGTACGGGCCGCATATTCCCATTCGCCTTCGGTCGGCAGGAGAGCCTGTCCGCTGGGGAAGTTCAGAGATTCCTTGAACAGGTTGGTGCGCCATACGCAGAATGCTGTCGCCTGTTCCCAGGAAACGCCTACCACAGGATAATCGTCATAGCCCGGATGCGAGAAATACATACGCATATAAGGTTCGTTGTAAGCATTGTTGAAATCGTTCACCCAGCAACTTTCGTCCGGATAGATATTCACGATACGGGTGTGGAGGAAATCCCACGGCCCGCTGAGCCGTCGTGTGATGGTTTCGTTCACGATCTCGCCTTCCTCGGTGATGTAGGCCGTGTCTTTGGATATCATGATCACTTCGTCAGGGTCGACCTGGATATCGGTGTTACGCACGCGGGCTGCCGGGTCCAGGTTGTGTTTGCGAAGGGCTGCTGACGTATAGTCGTACCATTCGTAGCGATAGACCATCTGTTTCGGGTCCAACGTCTTTTCGCCGGTCACCGGATTTACGGTGTAGACACTTTCGATTGCCCGTATCTCGTCTTCATTGGCACGTTTCCAAGGAATCGGGCGGCTCCAGTCCAGATGCGGAGTCACCGGTTCGCCATATTTATCTTCAGTAATCTTAAACAGGTCATTGCCGCCATAAGCCGGGTCGGCCAGACGTTCGCGGATAATGGAATCGCGCACCCAATACACGAACTGACGGTATTTGGCATTCGTCACCTCTGTCTCGTCCATCCAGAAAGCATCGAAAGAGACGCCTTTCGTTTCAGGATTGATCCCCCACAAGGAATCCTTATCTGCGGGTCCCATCTCGAATGAGCCTCTTTTGATCAGAACCATCCCGTAAGGGGCAGGTTCGTTAAACGCCACCGATCGTACCCCTGTCACTTCGCCCCCGCCACCGGAAAGGGTTTTGCCACATGAGGTAAACAGGGCTACTGCCGCAAGTACTAACAATACTTTTTTCATATACTATAATATACGTACACTTTTATGTCTATTCTTTCCTGACTTCGATTTTTTCAACTTCAACTTGTAGCTCACTACCAACTCGTGGCTTCCACTCGTGGCTTTCAAGATGGGTATGGTAGAGATCGGAAAATCATACGCATATCCTACCTGAAAACTCCCGATCTTGGCTCCTAACAACAGGATCAGCGACTCATTCACACGCCAGGAAAAACCTCCGTTAAACATCTTATTATAAAACAGCCGGGCGGTTATGTCCGCCTGGAAGCTCTGCATGTCTGTTTTCAGGAATACAGACGGCTGTAATTCATACAACGGATTTCGAAACTGAATATTGTATCCGGCTATCAAATTATATGTGCTGGCGAGATACATGGAAGAATATTCGTCCAATATGATCTCCGTCTTGTTCAAGTGCGTGACGCCCAAACCGGCATAGAGGTTCTTGCGGTGATAGTAAAGCCCGGCGTTCAAGTCGAAGCCCATTCCGCTCACCTGCGTCTTTGGAATTGCCTGGTCTTCCTGTTGGTGGAACTGGCTGGTCGGATAAAAGACCTTTTCTCCGTCAAACGACTGGTTTACCATTCCGAACTGCATTCCGATACTGAGCGTACCGCCAAACAGTTTTTGTTTATAGGCATACTGCAAATTGACATGTGTATTGACGAAAAGCCCGATCCCTTCGGTAAAGACGACCATCCCGATGCCATGATTGGTTTTCCCGATCTTCAGTGGCATATCCGCATTGATGAAAAAGGAGGTCGGCGCCCCGTCGATCCCGACATATTGCAAACGAGACAGCGCCAACATGTTCAAGTCTCCCGTAACACCCGCATACGCCGGATTATAGTAACCCAGCGCCATAAAATACTGGCTTAGCTGCGAGTCGTATTGCGCCCGCGCTCCCGTGAGGCCGGTTACCAAAAGGATAATAAGCAGGAGATATTTGTTCATATATCAAGAAACGGAATAAATCCGAATAAATTGTATAAAAAGCAAACGAGGCGGCGGGACATAACCCTGCCACCTCGTTATTATTTCATGCCTGTACGTTTTTATCGCACATTAATATTCTTCTTCGTTGAAGAAAAAGTCTTCTTTACTTGGATAGTCGGGCCAGATATCTTCCATGCATTCATAAATCTCACCTTCGTCTTCCATTTCCTGCAAATTTTCAATCACTTCCAGTGGCGCACCAGAACGTTGTGCATAGTCAATCAGTTCATCCTTGGTTGCAGGCCAGGGTGCGTCTTCCAGTTTTGAAGCTAACTCTAATGTCCAATACATAGCTGTCAAGTATTAATAACCACCTTACGGCGGTCAGGTTCTCAAATTTTCCGCAAAAATAAAACAATATTCTTTAGATGCAAGTATAATCCCAGATAATTTCTTTGCCATTATTCCGTATGCATTCCTTACGTGCCAGAACAAACAGATAATCAGACAATCTGTTTATAAAAACCAGGACAGGTTCTTCAACCGGAATTGTCTCTGCCAAACGGTAGATCTGGCGTTCGGCACGCCGGCAGACTGTCCGGCACACATGTGCCAAAGAGGCCGGGCGGCTTCCTCCCGGCAAAATAAAGTTGCGCATCTTGGGCAGTTCGTTATCCAGGCGGTCTATTTCCCGCTCGATACGGGTGATCGTTTCCGGCATCACCTTACTTTCTACTTTCAGTTCCGTGTTTTCCTGATCGGTTGCCAGATAGGAACCGATCGTAAACAACTTGTGCTGGATAAACAGCAGGAAGTCCTGATCCGCTTTCTCTTCAAGCGAAGTGATCAACAACCCGATAAACGAGTTCAGTTCGTCGACCGTACCATAGCTTTCGATACGTTGGTGCGCTTTCGACACCCGTTCGCCGCCAACTAAGGAAGTGGTTCCCTTGTCGCCGGTCCCTGTGTATATAATGCTCTTTTTCATATGACAATAACTTATCGTTTTATTATATAATCGCACATCCTTGCCAGATGTTGCAAAAAGGAGTACAATATTCGTCAGATTCCGGGATTTGTGCAAGGATTCGGATTATTTATTTTGATGGGAAAGAAAAAATTGCAGGCATCTTTACCAATGTCTCGTCTTGATCCAGCTTGATTATAGTTCCTCCCCCTCGTCCTTGTACCCAAAGCGACATATTTAAGTGATAAATGAGGAGATTGCGGAAAACTTTTGTGTGCTAATATATAGATATTTACGTTTTGTCCTATATCCTTTTTTATTTTCGGCCTAAGTCAAATACCTTTTTGCCTATGGTCGAAAACCTTTTTCACTAAGGTCGAAAAGGTATTCGACTTAGGTCAAAAACTCTATGACCTTATAGTTTAAAGCTAGAAGTATGGCCTCTATCACTCTATAATACTTTTATTCAAGTTAGCGTATGGTCTGTATATTTTTATTTGCATATTTGTTATTGTTTCCTATTATTATCACGGTCACAGATCAAATCGAGCATTGCAGTCGATGAGGTGATAGACGGATGTATAAGTCAAAAATCAATTTGTTTGTATCTTTGGATAAAGAGTCAGAAATAGACGATATAATCCCTCTTGTGTAACTTCTTGTTGAAAAACACGATTCCCATTGAATACAGGTCGATCGTCACCGTTACTTCGGGATGACAGCATACTTCCCGCCAGAATTCGCGCATTTTGCGGCTGGTTTTGATGCCTTCGAAAACAAAGACCGTATCGCCGTGCACATGTTTCAAGCATTCCTCAAACAGCCAGCTATTGTTTTGCTGCTCATACAGGGTGTTGAAAAAGACAAAATCGAGTTGCTCCATGTCTTTCAAGGCTTTCGGTAGTAAATCTTTGTAGCTTCCGACACGCAGGTCGACCGGGTTACGGGCGGCTTTGCCGAAAGCGATACGGGCGATGGAGGCAAACTCCGGTACGTTTTCCAGAGCGATACATTTCAGATCGGATGCATATGAAGTCAGATACAAAGTGGACAGGCCCATGGAAGGGCCGAACTGAAGGATGTGTTTTGATTTGAAATAGTTGGCAAGACGGAAAAGTAAGGCGCCGTGCTTGGGCCGTATCGCTTCGCGTTCGACAATCCGGCCGATCGTGCGGCGGCGCATCTTCCCCTTTTGCTGGCGGTCGGGATAAGTGATCTCGTCATCTTGGAAAAGCAGCTGCTTGCGGATCAGTTCGATGTCGTAGAAGCTATAGTATTGGCAACGCTCCTCAATCACTTTCGTGATCAGGTTGAAGACAAAGGGGGAATGAACCCCGAAGCCTTTGCGGTAACGGATGCCTCTGTATAAAAGTATGCCTTTTCTTAGTGTATTAGCTTTGGGGATAATGCGCATGATTTATGATTTTAGATTTATGATTTTAGATTTATGATTTGTGAACCTCGATCATAAATCTAAAATCATAAATCGTTAACTCTGCAAAGTTAATCATTTTCATGGAACATATCCATGATCTTTCCGCTAAGCTGCAAAAGGGAGATTTCGCATATCTTGGTGGAGTATTCGGCGATGGACTGGCGCTCTTCCGCTTCGAGCAGGCTGTTCTGGGCTTCACGCAATTCGATACCGGACAGGTCGCCCAGTTTATAGCGGTCGATCGCAATCCGGTAGTTTTCCTGTGCCGCGACCAAGTTCTCTTTTTCCAGGCTCCACAAGTCCAGGTTGTTGCGATAAGCCATCCAGAAGTTGCTCATATCGGCCCGCAATCCCAGTTCGAGTTCTTGTGTGCGCAATTCTTGGTTCTGAATCTGTATCCGGGCATTCCGTTGTTCGCGTTTCCGGTTGAAACCGTCGAATACGTTGATGCCGACCGTCACCCCGTAGTTGAGGCCGAGGCGGCGCTGGAGGTCGGTCGTTCCTACCTCGTACCAGTTCGCCGTGTAGCCGTATCCGGCATTCAATTTGACATACGGATAGTTACGGCTCTTGATCTTTTTGTAGTCCAACTCGGAAATCACCTGGTTCTTCTTGGCGATCAGCAGAGATGAATTGGAGGTAAGCGTGCTTTTCCATAGTTCCACTTCATCTAAAAACGGGTTGGGGGTAATCAGGGAGTCCTTGATCAGTACTTGTTCCTCCACATCCTCCAATGCCATCAGCCGGTTCAGGCGGATACGTGAAGTATGCACTTGTTCCAACTGGTTCAGGACGTTGGAGCTGTCGGCATTGAAGTCGACTTGCGCTTGTTGGAGGTCCAGACGGGACATCGAGCCGATATAATACCGCTCTTCCACGATACGCAGACGTTCGCGGGACAGTTCTAGCGTGGAGCGGAGGTTGCGGAGGCGGATCTTCTGGCGGATCAGGTTGTAGTATTCGCTCGAAAGGTCGGCAACGAAATCCTCGATTGTCATTCGGGTGTTCAATTCTCCCAAGTTCTGTAACTCTTTCAGTTTTTCGTAAGTGGCCTGTATGCCTAATCCGTCGAAGACGGTCCAGTTCACATTCAGGCCGATGTCTGCCGTCTCGTTGTGGATGCCGTTCGTTTTTTCTGTCGTTCCGTCGGACAACTTGTTATTGTTATTGTTAAGCGTGCCGCTAAAACCACTGCTCAGGTCGACGGTCGGCAGGTAGCCGGCATTGCCGGGAGTGGCGTTGTTGTCGCTGATCTGCTGTTCGTTACGGATGATGCGGATGGAATAATTGCGTTCCAATCCGGTCTGGATGCAATCGTCCAGGCTGAACACCCGTTGCGCCTCGGCCGGGACGACCGTAAATGCTATACATATTAATAAAAGAAACCTCTTCATCCTCAATTGCCTTATTTCTTAATTTTTAATTCTTGATTATTAATTTTCGATTGTCTGTCCGTGGAAATAAAGCTGTACATCGCCGGGACGATAAACAGGGTAAGGAATGTCGAAACGATCATACCGCCCACTACGGCGATACCCATCGCGATACGTCCTTGTGCCCCTTCGCCCGAAGCATATACGAGCGGAACCAATCCTAAGATCGTCGAAATACTGGTCATCAGGATCGGCCGCAGACGTTGTGTGGAAGCCGAGCGGATCGCTTCCGCCATGCTCAGTCCCGCTTCCTGGCGCTGGTTGGCAAACTCTACGATCAAAATACCGTTTTTCGCCACCAGACCGATCAGCATGATGATACCGATCTGACTGAATATATTCATGGTTATATCTGAATAGCTCATAAAGATCAACGCCCCAGCAATAGCCAGCGGAACCGTGAACATCACGACCAACGGGTCTTTGAAACTCTCGAACTGCGCGGCCAGGACCAGATAGATCATGAACAGTGCGAGGATCATGGCAAACATCAGGCTGGACGAACTTTCGCGGAACTCTTTCGATTCGCCCGACAGGGCCGTACGGAAACTGTTGTCCAACGTCTCCGAGGCGATACGGTCCATTTCGTCCAGGCCGTCACCGATCGTATAACCTTTGTTGAGTCCGCTGGAAACCGTTGCCGACACAAAGCGGTTGTAACGGTACAGCTGAGGAGGGGCAACGTCTTCTTTCAACGTGACGAGGTTGTCCAGCTGGATCATCTCTCCTGCATCGCTGCGGACATAAATGGATTTCAGGTCCAACGGCGTGTTGCGCTGCTGGCGGTTGATTTCGCCCAATATCTGATACTGTTTCCCGTTCATGTAAAAATATCCCATACGCTGGCCGCTCAATGCATATTGTAGTGTCTGGGCAATCGTGCGGGTGCTGACGCCCAATGAAGAAGCTTTGTCGCGGTTGATCTCGATACGGGCTTCGGGTTTCGTAAACTTCAGGTTCACGTCTGCCATCTGGAACACCGGGCTTTCGCTTACCTTCTGCATAAAGGCGGGCAAATACTCCTGTAGCTTCTCCAGGCTGGTCGCTTGTAAAACATATTGAACGGGCATACCTGCGCGACGTCCTCCGAAAGTGGATTGCTGCTGGACGAAAGCACGTGCTTCTGTCTTGCCCCGTACATTCTTTGACAGCACATCGGCAATCTCCATCTGCGAACGTTCGCGATCTTTGATGTCGGGAAGTAAAACGGTGATGTATCCGTTGCTGTTATTCGCACGAACCGTTAGGGCTTGCCGCTCGGGAGCCAACGTGTCGGCCATGGCGGCCACTTGGTCCGTAAAGTCGCGGATGAACTCGAAGGTAGCTCCTTCCTGTGCACGTATATTGATCGAAATGGATGAACGGTCTTCCAATGGAGAAAGTTCGGAGCGGATGGTTCGCCAGAAATAGCCGATGGAGCCGAAAAGGATCACGACAATCGGTATGGACCACCACTTGTGGTTCAGGAATGCGTTCAGCGACTTTGCATAGATATTGTTCATGCCTTCGAAGAACGGTTCCGTCTTTGTGTACAACCAGCCTTTGTTTTCGCGTTTTCTCAGCAGCTTGGTCGCCAACATCGGCGTAAAGGTCAAAGCCACAAAGGAAGATATCGTTACGGAACCGGCGATCACGATACTGAACTCCTTGAACAAGCGTCCCGTCATACCTTCCATAAAGACAATCGGGAGGAACACGGACACGAGTGTTACCGTCGTAGACACGACGGCGAAGAATATCTCTTTCGCCCCGTCTATACCGGCCTCTTTCGGTTCCATTCCCTGCTCGATGCGGACGTAGATGTTCTCCGCCATCACGATCGCGTCGTCCACCACCAGTCCGACCGAGAGCACCACCGCCAACATTGTCAGCACATTGATGGAGAAGCCGGAGACATACATCACAAAGAATGCCCCGACCAATGATACGGGGATAACGACCACCGGGACAAGCGTCACGCGCCAGTCGCGCAGGAACAGGAAGATGATCAGCACCACGAGCAGGAATGCCACATAGATGGTTTCTTCGACCTCCGCGATGGAGGCCCGGATAAAGCGTGTATTGTCGTACACCATTTCGACCGTTACGTCTTCCGGCAGGTCTTTTTTCAATTGCTCGATACGTTTGTATGCCTCATCGGCAATTTCGATCTGGTTGGCGCCCGGTTGCGGGATGATAACGTCGATAACCATCGGTTCGCCGTTCTTGCGCATCACGCTTCGCAAGTCTTCCGGGCTCACCTCGGCTCGCCCTACGTCTTGGAAGCGGATGATATTGTCGCCGTCACGCTTGATGATCAAATCATTGAATTCCGTTGCCGTGTGCATCAGTCCTAACGTACGGATAGACAAGTCGATCGTGTTTCCTTCAATGCTCCCGGAAGGAAGCTCGACGTTTTCGGCGTCCACTGCGTTCTTCACATCCAACGGAGTAATTCCGTAGCCGGCCATTTTGATCG
>ENA-OPMG01001919-OPMG01001919.1-human-gut-metagenome-genome-assembly--contig:-NODE-1919-length-10813-cov-2.523796_pt1 | contig 10813 bp, 12 predicted proteins | sample MGYA00241522_ERZ501741 | MGnify/ENA primary metagenome ERZ501741 (study PRJEB25962, sample SAMEA2042616) | human gut metagenome | biome: human gut; feature: human-associated habitat; material: faeces...
TAAGCGAATGATAAACCGCAAAAAACCTCCTGTTTTTCAGGAGGTTTTTTATTGACTTCTCTTTTTTATTCCGCTATAAAGCAACTTGTCCGAGGCCTTTTCACAACAAAAGGCTTAAATAATCAATAAAAATATCAACAGGATACATCCTGTTTTAACCGGAGAAAACAAATGAAACGTACTTATCAGCCGAGTAAATTGGTTCGCGCCCGCCGTCACGGCTTTCGCGCACGCATGGCTACCCCCGCCGGTGGCCGCAAAGTTTTGGCCGCCCGTCGCAAACATGGTCGCGCTAAACTTTCTGCTTAATAAAAAATGACTGTCGTTTTAAAATTAAAAAAACGCAAAGATTTTTTAAGAGTCGCCAAGCAGGGACAAAAGATGGTAACATCTACTGTCATTCTGCAGGCGGCTCAAAGTTTATCCGCGCCTGAACAAAACCCCAAAACAGGCTTCACCACCACCCGTAAAATCGGCAAAGCCCATATCCGCAACCGCGCCCGCCGGCGGATGCGTGCCGCTCTGCGCGAATTTTACTCGCTTTTGAAACCCGGCTTCGAATATGTCCTAATCGGCCGTTACAATACCGCCGACTGCGATTTTGCCAAACTCCGCAACGATTTGGGCTGGGGATTGAAAAAATTGCACAAGTTTTTTGAAAGCCCCGCTGATGAGCAAGCTCTTCCGGCAGCTTCTGATTCTGCCGATTAAATTTTATCAGAAATTTATCTCTCCCCTGTTTCCGGGCTGTTGCCGTTTTCGCCCGACCTGTTCCCAATATATGATTGAAGCCATCCAAACTCACGGTATCTGCAAAGGGCTGTTTTTAGGAATTAAAAGAATCCTGCGCTGTCACCCCTGGGGCGGCAGCGGCTATGATCCGGTTCCGCCCAAACGAACGGATAAACCGAGATAAAAGCTTGCTTTGCCGCCAAATATAATGTAAAAACCAAAGCTGAAGATATTTAATTGAGGAGAATTTTAGAATGCGTGAGGAAATGAGAGGCCTGTTTTTAGCCATTGTCCTGTCCATTGTCGCCATTTTTATAACCAACCGTTTTTTCCCGGGCAAAACCGTTCCGGCCGCCGCTCCTGCCGTTACGGAAGAAGCGCCGCTTCCCCAAACGCCGTTGCCGCAGGAAAAAATCAAAGCCGACGAGCTTATTGCTGCCGCCGATACGGCTGAAATTATGGCTTCCGCCGAGGCTGTACGACAGGATTCCCGCATTCACATCAAAAATGCTTCCCTGACCGGTTCCATCCGTGTCAAAGGAGCCCGTTTCGACAATCTCCTCCTCGAAAAATACAAACAAACCCTTGAAAACGACAGCCCCGACGTTGAACTCTTCGCTCCGGCCAAAACGGCAGCGCCTTACTATGCCGAATTCGGCTGGCTGAGTTCCGACAGCTCGCTGCGCATGCCTGACCACAACACCGTCTGGACCGTTCGCGGCGGCGAACTGACGCCGGAAACGCCGGTCGTTCTGGAATGGAACAATGGGCAGGGCCTGAAATTCATTCGCAAAATCAGTCTCGACGCCGACTATATGTTTAACATTCAGCAAGACGTCGAAAATGACACCGGACGCACCGTCACGTTTTATCCTTACGGTTTAATCAACCGCAAGACGGAAAATGCCAACCCCTCCGCCAGTGTCGTTCACGAGGGCTTAATCGGCGTTGTTGACAACAATCTCAAGGAAATCAAATACAAAGACCTGATTGACGAAAAGGCCAAGGAATTCAAAACTGCCCAGGGCTGGGCCGGTTTCTCCGACCGCTACTGGTTTACCGCTTTTATTCTGGAAGGGCAAAATCAAAATACGGTCAAGTTCTCGGCCACTGGCAAACAAAACTTCCAAACCGATTATGTCGGAGCCCCCGTCACCGCGGCTCCCGGCTCCGTTGCCTCCAACAGCGTCAAATTATTTGCCGGCGCCAAGGAAATCAAACTGCTGGATAAATATACCCAGTCACTCAACATTCCCAAGTTTGACCTTGCCGTAGATTTCGGCTGGTATTATTTCCTGACCAAACCGTTCTTCTACATTCTTGATTTTCTTTACAATTTCATTGGCAATATGGGCTGGGCCATTCTGTTGTTTGCCGCCTTGCTGCGCCTGGTTATGTTCCCCATCGCCAACAAATCATACGACAGCATGTCCAAGATGAAAAAAATCCAGCCTAAGATTAAAGAACTGCAGGAAAGATACGGCAACGATAAAATGAAACTCCAGCAGGAAACACTGGAAATGTACCGCCGGGAAAAGATTAATCCCGCCGCGGGCTGCCTGCCGATGTTTATTCAAATTCCGGTCTTCTTTTCGCTGTATAAGGTTTTGAATATCGCCATCGAAATCCGCCACGCACCGTTCATTGGCTGGATTAAAGACCTTTCCGCACCTGATCCGCTGGTTCTGTCAACCATTCTCCACTTCCCGGTTCCGAGCCTGCTCGACATCGGCGTCTGGCCGATTATCATGGGTATCACCATGTATGTCCAGCAGAAACTGAACCCGGCTCCGACCAATAAGGATCAGGCTCGTATGTTTGCCCTAATGCCGCTGATTTTCACTTTCATGCTTGGCCACTTTGCTTCCGGTCTGGTCATCTACTGGACTCTGAGCAACATTCTCTCCATCATCCAACAGAAAGCGATTATGCGCAAAAACGGGGTAAAATAATGGAGTTCAAACAGGAACAGCTAAGCGGGGAACAAATCTATGCCGGACGGCAGCTGTTCGGCATTCCCGCCGTATTTGTCCTCGGGGTTGCCCGGCTGGATCAGCTTCCGCTGACCGATATGCCGGAAGTTGCCTTTGCCGGACGTTCCAATGTCGGAAAATCGAGCCTGATTAACGCACTCACCGGGCAGAAAGGCCTTGCCAAGACCTCAAACACGCCGGGGCGTACCCAACAACTCAATTACTTCAATATCGGTGATAAGCTGCACTTGGTTGACCTCCCGGGCTACGGCTATGCCCAAGCCCCGGAAAAACTGGTTAAACAATGGCAGAATCTGATCTTCACCTATCTGCAGGGACGGGTTAATTTAAAAAGGGTCTTTGTCCTCATTGATTCGCGTCACGGCATCAAAAAAGTCGATGAAGAAATTATGGACCTGCTGGATAAAGCCGCCGTTACTTATCAGATTATCCTCACCAAAACCGACAAAATCAGCGCCAAAGCTTTGGAACAGGTTATTCGGAAAACCAAAGAGGCCATTGCCAAACACCCCGCGGCTTATGTTGACCTGATTGCCACCAGCTCAGAAAAAGGGATAGGCTTGGACAACGTCCGCGCCGAAATCGCCAAACTGCTTTAACATTTCTATTAAAATCAAAAAGCCCGCGGTTTAGGAACACGGGCTTTTTCTCCACGAAGTTTTGCTAAATTTTCCGGAGAACATAATAATAGGTAAACCTGCTCAGATATTGCCGAAAGTCGTATCAATATCAACCTCCGTTGAACCCGTCGCATATTCAACGATTGACCCGGCCGCACCTAAAATTCCCAAACCGACTGCTAAACCGGCAAACCATTTCCAGTTAACCTTTCCCATAATTGCTGCAAAAGCAACACCGGTCAAACCAAAACCACCCAAAATAAAGGTAATAATCTTAACTTCGGTAAAAACATTACGTGCCTTTCTTTGCGCAGTTTTCATCAGACTATTACCATCAGCCCAGGCATCGCCGCACATTCCCATAGCAATTAATAAAACCAAACAGCTGAGCGTCCAAAAATTCTTTTTTAAAAATGACATTTCTTTTCTCCCTAAAAGTTTAACCGCCAACAGACATAAAAACCTGTTTGGTTTTAGAATAGTATACTATTCACAAAATAACAAGAGATTATTTTGTGAAACTTTTGTTACAAAGAAACAGAAGAATGAAACGAATATATACCCTTAACTCTTTATAAAGGCAGTTATATGCGTCAAACAGTAAGAATTAAGAGAGAAAAAGCACCCTAAAAACTCGGATAGCGTGTGTAAATAGAGTAATTTCCAGCTGCGAAAAAAGCGGAGTGTGCAAATAGTAATAAGCATTTTCTCGACAGCTTAAAATTGCTCTCATTGCCCGCTGGATGGGTTTTAATTAAAGGCTGTTATATGAAAGCAATAGTAGGAGTTAAGAACTTTGAAAATTCCGCAAACGACACCCTAGTGCTCCATAGAACTGCCTTTAGACTTGAGCTGACCGCAGGCGGCCAAAATATCCTGCCCTCTGGCAACCCTTATCGGGGCAGCGAAACCGGCTTTTTCTAACTCACGGGAAAAGGCATGGACCCTGTTATTGGAAGAAGGCTGATAGGGGCAGCCGGGCCACGGATTAAACGGAATAAGATTAAACTTGGCACCGATTTTATATTTCTTCATTAAATCAATCAACTGACGCGCATCGTCCAAACTGTCGTTTATCCCGTCAAGCATCAGATATTCAAAAGTGATAAAGCGGCTGGTAACAGTCTTCTGATACGCCTGACAGGCTTGCAGAATATCTTCAATCGGATAGCGCTTGTTAATCGGCATTATCTGCGAACGTTTGTCATTATTCGGCGCATGCAGAGAAACTGCCAGCTTAACGCCGGTTTCCTCAGCGATTCGCTGCATATTCGGCACAATACCGGAAGTTGACAACGTCACCCGGCGTTTGGAAATGGCAATACCGTCACCGTCTGTCAGCAGCTGCAGAGCCTTGATAACATTATCAACATTATGCAGCGGTTCGCCCATTCCCATCACCACAATATTGGAAACCATCCGGTTTTCGCCGGTTGTGCTCGGCCATTCATGATAAACATCGCGCACCACCATAAACTGGCTGACAATTTCTCCTGCCGTCAGATTGCGGGTAATTTTCTGCGACCCGGTATGACAGAAAGTGCAGCCGACGGCACAGCCGACCTGGGTTGAAACACAAACCGAACCTCTGTCTGCTTCGGGAATATAAACCGTTTCAATCCGCTGCCCGTCGGCAAATTCCAACAGCCATTTGTGCGTTTTATCGCGAGAAAGCTGTTCAGCTACGATTTTCGGACGCGTAATCGTAAACTTATCGGCCAATTTGGCCCGCAAATCCTTTGACAGATTGGTCATCTCGTCAAAAGAAACCGCACCCTGAACATACAGCCACTGATACAGCTGTTTGGCCCGAAACGGCTTTTCGCCGATGTCTGCCATCAGGCGGTCAAGCTCCGCTTTGTTCAGTCCGATAAGTTCAGCTTTCTCCGTCATCTTATTTCTTCTTGCACTTGGAACTGATTGCCTTATAAGCTCCGCTGAAACCTTTCAGCGAATACGTGTCTTTTGTCGCCGTCCCTTTGCTGGAAACGCCGTCCACAATCATCCGCTGGCCGCGTTTCATCGCTGCCACCAGTTCCTTATCCGCCTTGTCGTCAATCGCCCAGGCTTTGTCACCGTCGGTAAACAAACGGGTAAAGGTGTCTTTGCCGATTTTGACCACGACTTGAGAACCGTTTTTATAAGTATAACCGGCCACAAAATTGACCACGTCAAAACTCTTTTCCGCCGGACGATGCGTCACAATAACATAAATATCGCCGCGTTTGCTGTATTTTCCTTCGTCTTTTTTCGGTGTGGAAGCCATATAGCAGACAATGCCTTTGCCGTCTTTATACGAATAAGCCGCCCAGTCGTCATATTCGCCGATAAGCTCCGGCGCCTTGGCCTGAACCAGCCCGGCAAAAGTCAAAACACAAACAAAAACAATCGTTGTAAATTTTTTCATACCTATCTACCCACAAAGTTATCAAATTTTGCTATAATATACTGGAAAAAGTTATAAAAACTGTTAACAATAGGCCAAATAAAAGATTTGGAAAGCAAGGGCTTCATGTTTAAAGATAAATATTTGGATATCAGCAAATTAACCGCCAACCCCCATATCTTTAACCTGTTTAAAGTGGTTGAGAAACACGGCGGCGTGCTGCGTTTTGTCGGCGGTTCGGTTCGCGACGCCATCGCCGGCATGAAAGGGTTCGACCTTGACCTGGCCACCGACCTTTCGCCGGACGAACTGGTCGAAGCCTGTGAGGAAAGCGGCCTTAAAACCATTCCCATCGGCATCAAATTCGGCACAGTCGGCGTTGTAATTGACAATCAGGTATTGGAAGTCACTTCCCTGCGTAAAGACATTAAAACCGACGGCCGCCATGCCGAAGTCGTTTTCACCTCCGACTGGAACGAAGACGCCTCCCGCCGCGACCTGACCATCAATGCTGTTTATGCCGATGAAAAAGGCAATGTGTTTGACTATTATAACGGCGTTGACGACCTTGAAAAAGGCATTGTCCGCTTCATCGGCAGCGCCGGCCAGCGCATTAAAGAGGATTATCTGCGCATTCTCCGCTTTTTCCGCTTTTATTCGATTTTCGGCAAAGCTCCGATTGACGCCAAGGCGCTTGAAGCCTGCAAAGAAAACAAAGACGGCTTAAAACAGCTTTCCATGGAACGTATTCGCGACGAACTGTTTAAATTATTCCTGACCCCGAAAGTCATCGAAACCCTGCAAATCATGTATGACAACGAGATATTGAGCTATATTCTTCCCGATACTCATTATCTGGAAGAATTGGACTTTCTCGTCAACACAATCAATACCGGAGATTTGCCCAACGCTCCGCTGCGCCGTCTGTTCGTACTCTACAATCCTGACGAAGCTCTCGCCGAAAACCTGGCCACCCGCCTGCGGATGAGCAACAAACAGCGTGAAGACTTTGTCAGCTGGGCCCGTTTTCATCCTTTCTTTGATGAATTTCTTGAAGAAAAACCGCTGCGCCGGCTGGTTTATCTCCATGGCAACGACTTTTGCCGCGACAAGCTTATCCTGCTGAGTGCATTCAACCGAAGAGTTCTGCCGGACATTCGCGAAAGAATAAAACACATCGCCCAAATCAAGCTTCCCGAATTCAGCATCAAAGGCCGCGACGTAATTGCCGCAGGCATTAAAGACAACCGCAAAATCGGTGAAGTGCTGGACGAACTGGAACAAATCTGGATTGACAGCGATTTCAACCTGTCTCATGAAGAACTGCTGCAGCGCCTGCCGGAGTTAATCCTTCAGAAATCCGCCTAAATCAAAAAAAGCGCCTGTTCTCCGACAGGCGCTTCGGGTTAAATCGGCATCACCCGTTTTTCTTATAAAATTCTTTTCTTTCCCGCCGGCTAAAAGACCACAAATTGCCGATTCCGTTAATCGGCTGCACCGGAAATCTGGACTTAAAGTCAAATTCGCGCGTCAAAAACAAAGAAGTCGTTTTCGTATAACAATTCATCGGGCAGAAACCGTAAAAATCAACCTGAATCAAATCCGCTTCCCGCAAGGTTCCCACCGCCCGCACATACTCCCGGCTGGTATTAATGCGATCACTGTCATCCAGAATAATCATTCCGCCCGGAGCCAGTTTTTGAACGGCCGCGGCCGCGCACTCGGCCCGGCGTTTACCGTCAACCACAATCACGTCATATCGGCCGCCGTCCTCAAAAATCGCCTTTTCGTAAATCTCTCCTTCGTCCCGCCAGCGGATATCCAGCTTCGGATGTTGAAATTCCCGCTGCCATTTGGCAAACCATTGCGGATTATCTTCAATGCTGATGACTTTGGCTGCCCGTTCGGCCCAAAAAAGAGAGGAATAGCCGCAGCCGAACTCAAAAATCGTCTTTTCACCGTAATCAAACTGCGACAAATATTCAATTGCCGGATATGTATACCAGGGAAGCGGATTACCGTCACGGTCAACACAGACCTTTTCGTCAATCGTCCGCTCTATGGCAAAATCCTTTTGCCACATTTCAATAAATTTTTGAAACCTTTCACTATACATTAAGTTTAATCTCCGTTGAAACTTCGCCGCCCGTAGTTATATCATACTCGTCAAAGATTTAAAACCTTTTTAGGAGAGTGTCATGGAATTAATTAAGAAAATTTCTTTTGTTTTGACCATCATCGGCGGCTTGAACTGGGGTTTAATCGGCCTGCTCGGCATTGACTTTGTCTCAATGCTCTTCGGCCCGATGACCATTTTGGCCCGCCTGGTTTATGTTCTGGTCGGCCTGTCTTCGCTGTATCTGATTTTCGACCATTCCTGCGAAGTTCACGAAGTTGTCAAAACCAGAGCCTAAAAGGCCGCTTTCTCAAAAGCACCGTCTCCGAACGGTGCTTTTTTTATTTTAATACCCCCTTCGGTTCAGCTTGGCTGCCGCTGACCCGATCTGCATCAGCGTATAACTGACGATTTCTTCCACCGGCATATTGGTGCTTTTACAGTCACGCTCGCATTTATACAGCAATTCCAAAACACTGAACAAACGCTCTTTCGGCCACAGGGAAACCTGCATTTTAAAACTCGATTTCCGAAAAAAGATAATCGGCGGAGTCAGACGCATTAAAGCCTTGTCGACCGTTTCGCCCTGCTCAACCATTCCCAGACAGGTCAGCAGCTTGTTAAAATGATACGTCACGTTGCGGATAATCGAAATCGGCTCCGAACCTTCATTCAGCAGCTTGGTAAAAGAGGCCAGCGCTTTTTCGGTCTGCCCGCCGGCCACATAATAACAGACATCATCGGCGGTCGAAGCCGAATTGTCGCTGATAATCGCCACCACGTCTTCGGTCGTAATATTCTTACGGTCTCCCATATAGGTCATCAGTTTGTCAATTTCACCCATTGAACTCTTACGGTCATTGGAAAGCCTGGCGCACAAAATCTGCAAAGCTTCGTTGCCGATAGTATAACCGCCCTCGACAAACTTCGTCCGCGCCGCTCCGTAAATATCTTCGTCCCGATCTTCATAACAGGGAATAACCGCCATATCCTCGCTGTCTTCTCCCAGTTTTACCAGTGAAGACTTCTTATTCAGACTACCGGAAGATATAATCAGCAATGCGTCAGACTTCGTCGTCTCAAACAAAGACTTTAAATTCTTGGTCAGATTATTATCGGCATCGCGCACGACAATAACCCGCCGGCCGCCCATCAGCGATTGACTGCCGTATTCCCCAAACAAAATTCCCGGGTCGGCATTGACATCCGCCCCGTTCAGATAGGCCACCCGAAAAGGATCGTTGACATCGTCGCAGATTGCCTTGGTGAAATTCTTGACATGTTCCGCCATCAGCCCTTCGTTGGAGCCGTAAACCAGCACCGCCCGCAAACTGTTGTCCGGCCGTTTCAGAAACTTGTCAATTTGCGCCTGCTTATAAATCACTGGTCGAGCCTTTTTTGGTTATGCGCGAATGGAAATAAGCGCCGATTCGCAGACTGATGTCATTGGCAATAATCTGCGCGGAATCTTTCATAACCTTTTTCTGAGCGATTGTCATGGAATACGGATTGGCCAGAATATCGTAGCTGCCGAAAGCTACCGAATTTCCTTTGACAATTTCTTTGCCGTTTTCAAACATGGTATAACCGACGGTATATTCAACCCTTTTCCGGGTAGCGGTAATGTCATTTCGCAGTGCCTGATCATAAACCACTTCGTTTTCCAAAGAAATTACCAGACGATACTTCGGCTTGTGCGGAACGCCCAGCGGCGTCAGCATATCCAATAATTCGTTGCGGATAAGCTGGCCGAAACGTTCGCCGGTCGCTTCTACTTTAATCTGAGCCATTTCCGAGCTGATTGAACGGTCAAACTCTCCGCCGAAATACCACAGATTATCATGCTTTTTCTGCACATATAAAGGTTCAAACCCGCAAGCTGCGAGAAACATAAACATTGATAACGCAATAAGTCTCTTTTTCATCAGTTTTCCTTGTTTGAACCTTTACAACAGTGCAAAATTATCCGGGCTATCCTTTAACGACGATATTTATCAGACGGTTGGGAACCACTATCACTTTGACGATTTCCTTGCCTTCAATCTGCCGTTTGACATTTTCCAGAGCCATAGCCTGAGCCTGAATTTCTTCCTTACCGGCATCTTTCGGCATTTCAATCGTTCCGCGCATTTTGCCGCAGAGCTGAACCGCATAGGTTACAACCTGATCTTCCGCCAGCTTGGCATCACCCTGCGGCCATGTTTCGGCAATCACCAAAGTCGTGTTGCCCAGACGAGCCCACATTTCTTCGGCCAGATGCGGCGTAAACGGCGACAACAGCTTAATCAGCGTGCTGTAAAGCTCCGGTGCGATTTTAGTCTTGGCGCTCAGATAATTGACATAAGTCATCATGGAGGAAACCGCCGTATTAAATTTCATCTGATCGATTCGCTCCGTAACTTCCAGGATACATTTGTGCATTGCCCGCAAATCATCGGCCGACGCTTTTTCCGCGGAATCAACTTTTGCAAACAGGCCGTAAACTTTGCTGACAAAACGATAAACGCCCATCAGGCTTTCATCCGACCACATGGCTACCTGGTCAAACGGCCCGATAAACATTTCATACAAACGGAACGTATCGGCGCCATAGGCGGCGATAATATCGTCAGGATTGATCACATTGCCGCGCGACTTAGACATCTTCTCGCCGTTTTCAGCCAAAATCATTCCGTGCGACGTCCGGCGCTGATAAGGTTCCTTGGTCGGCACCAATCCCAAATCATACAAAAACTTATGCCAGAAACGGGAATACAGCAGGTGCAGCGTGGTATGCTCCATTCCTCCGTTGTACCAATCAACATTCATCCAGTAATCAAGCGCTTCCTTGGAGGCAAATTCTTTGCTGTTGTGCGGATCGCAATAACGCAGGAAATACCAGGAAGAACCTGCCCACTGCGGCATGGTGTTGGTCTCTCTCTTTGCCGGGCCGCCGCACTGCGGACACTTGCAGTTTACCCACTCG
>ENA-OPMG01001933-OPMG01001933.1-human-gut-metagenome-genome-assembly--contig:-NODE-1933-length-10762-cov-3.323994_pt1 | contig 10762 bp, 10 predicted proteins | sample MGYA00241522_ERZ501741 | MGnify/ENA primary metagenome ERZ501741 (study PRJEB25962, sample SAMEA2042616) | human gut metagenome | biome: human gut; feature: human-associated habitat; material: faeces...
AGCCGGTGGAAGAAGTCGGTGGCAGGAGATAAAGTCTGAGAAGTTTTCTCGCCGTCAGGCGTTTCCGAAGGAGTCTTTCCGGCATCCGCTTCCATTTTCTTCGCTTTCCGCGCTCCGTTTCCGGCGGGATCTCCCTTACGGGAATCCTCCGGAGGAATTATATTATTAATATTATATAATACACTATTATTCGTAGTTGCTTGATTTGCAGCTGTAGTTGCCGGACTGGCAACAGGAACTGTAAGTTCGGCAACAGAACCGGCTGCTTGCGCGGGGGTATTTTTCAGTCCGTCGCACCACAGGGGGGAGTAGAATCCCAGCAGGTGGGTACGGTTTTCGTTCCAGATGAGGCCGAATGAGCAGCACTTCCTGATGTTTTCCAGCAAGGTGGTGGTATGCGTGGTTTTCATGGACTGGCAGATTTGGTAGAGGTTGCGCATGGGATATATTCCTTCGGCAGTCATGTAGGGTGTCAGTCCCAGATAGAGATCCAGCAGTTTCAGTGTGGCGGAATCAGTGATTCCTTTCGCTTTCCACTGGTGGATCATTTTCTGCGTCTCGCTGATGGAAACGCTTTGTTTCAATGCTTTTATAGCCATGTATGCTTGTTTTAGTAATAATGGCGGTGAAGTTACAAAGGAAAAAATAGACGTGTCTGTCCACAGTGGACAGACAATTATGAGACAGATGGTATTATTAACAATGTTTAAACTGAAAAAAATGAAAGACAGAGAGTTTTCTACAAAGAAGTTGGCCGAGAGCATCAAGGTTCTTAGAAAAGCCAGTGGCGTAAATGTAAAAGAATTTTGTAAATCTATCCACATGACGGAACGTAGCTATTACAGTGCTCTTAAAAGTAAACTGACAATCTGAATTTTTATGCTACTATCATGCATTCTTTGGTGGAAAATTATGGCGATTGCGGAATGGACGAGGAGATAGAGGCGGTGAAACGCGAGTGGTGGAATGTGGTGACGGAGAACTCGTGGGAGTATTTGGCGGGGGAGAAGAAAGAGGAGTTGTGAGGAGTATGCAAATAGGACACAGTTTTAATAATATTAGATGTTTGAGAAAGTGTCTATATAGATGGGAATATTCCTTTTTGAATGTTGATAAAAGACGGATTTTTTGCGATGTATCAAATTGGGTTACTTAAAATATTTAAACGGATAGATTCTTATGAAAATTGGATACTTACATTACGGTTGTTTAAAAACTATGGAGGCATATTGCAAAATTATGCATTGAGTCGCTTCCTTCAGAAAAACGGTTATGATGTAGAAACTATTAATATAGTTTGGTCATATCAATTGAATGGGGTAAAAAAATATTTTGTTTGGCTTAAAAGATTGGTTAGGAATATGCTTATAGGAAAATGGTATTCACTTGATGAAGAAAAAATCCTGCGGAATAATGAATTAGTGGCGGCCCAACGTGTTAATGCTTTTAAAGAAAAGAATATTCCTTTGTCTCAAAAGGTGTATTCTTTACCTGGAGCGGACTTTAGTGATATTTCAAATAAATATGATACAATAATTGTTGGCTCTGATCAAGTTTGGAGGCCTAAATACACTGGTGGAATAGAAAAATATTTTTTAAGTTTTGCAGACAACAGAATAAAAAAAATAGCATATTCGGCTTCATTTGGTACAGATAAGAATGAATATTCTTTTTATGAAAAGTGGGTTTGTGGTAAATTGATAAAACGGTTTGATGCTATATCCGTAAGAGAAGAGTCTGCTATTTCGTTAATACGAGAGCAACTTCATTGGGATGTAGATGTGATTCAAACACTTGACCCGACAATGTTATTGGATATTACGGATTATAAATCACTGGTAGGTCAAGTGGTTAACAATAATAAAATTTTTGTTTACATTTTAGACAGTAGCGTGCAAAAAATATCTTTTGTTGAGAAATTGGAAAAGGTATTATGTATGCCGGGATTTACTATCACACCAAAGGGAATGGACAACAAAAGCGCATACGTAATGCCTCCTGTTGAAACATGGTTGAGAGCCTTGTTGGAATCTGAATTTGTATTTACAGATTCTTTTCATGGGTGTGTGTTTAGTATTTTGTTTAACAAACCTTTTTATGTTTATGGAAATAAATCTAGAGGAAAATCTCGTTTTGATAATCTTTTAAAGATATTCAATCTTCAGGAAAGATATATAGATGAACATACGCCACTTGAGAATTTTGAAGTTAACGCTGATATTGATTGGAACAGCGTCAATGCACTGTTACAGAAACATAAAAAGAAATCAAAACAGTTTCTTTTAAACGTTTTGGAAAAATAAATAGTAATATGGAGTTGTTGAAATTTATTATTTATAGTATAAGTTTTGTTATAGGTGTTCAAATTTCTAAGGGAGATCTGAAATTATTAAAAGGTAAAATTGAATATAAGCTACGGTTGTCTAATTATGTAGCCTATCTTTGTGCGTTATTAGGTTTTGTATTAATAGGGGTTGATATATATACCAATGGAATGTTACTGTATATTGGTGCAGTTATGCTTTCATTTGGAGCTGCTATAGTGGGAACATGGATAATATCGAATATAAATAGTAAAAGTTTCTTGTTGACTTTGACTGAACTTGCAGCAGGTTTTTTCCTTTTCTTTCTCGTGTTGGACCTTTTCTTATTAGAGAAGATGAGTATTCCTTTTATTATGGGACTTTATTGGAGAAATAATCCTTTGGGTGCTCCATTCATAAAAAAATTCTTATTGTTGCAGAATTATGAAAAACCTCAATGTGTCAAAATCAGAAGTGATGAATATACAATAGGAGCTATCGATTATAATTATGCAGGACAGAAAAAGAGTTTTGAGAGATTAAGACTTTATAATGTGATGGATTTTGGTATAAATCCCGATGTTGATGAAGATGCTTTGCCTAAGGTTCAAAAAATGATAGATGCTATTGGAAAAACTGGAGGAATAGTGTATTTTCCTAAAGGACGATATTATTTTAACAGGAATCGTGCGAATAGGAATTTTCTTCGCATAAATACTTCCCATATTCATATTCAAGGAGAAGTTGACGAACAGGGAACTCCTGTTTCTGTATTGGTGAATTGTAATTCAACATTATATGGAAAAAAGAATCCTTGGTTGTCGCCTTTCTTTATTACTACTGGTGAAAATATTCAGGCTAGTAATATTTTTTGGGGATTGCAATTTTTAAAAAAGAAAAATATTGTAACCAAAAGCTTGTCAATGTCTGATCCTGGCAGTGATGGCACTATTTTAACTCCGGAGTATTGTACGGATATCATACAAGAAAGTAAAATAGGGGATGATATATTGACTGTTGAAAATACAGATTGCTTGATAGGGTGTAGCCATATTATGGTGGGTATGTACAATACGACGGAAGATGGTAATTTGATTAAAGATATATTAGGCGTAACAGAACTGCGTCCTGAATGGAAGACGGCATGCAGAGCTGGTGAAGAACAAGCTCCTTCTTATCAATGGCTGGTGGAGATTGATCATATTATAGATGAGCATAAAGTGAAACTGACACGTCCGTTTTTGCGTGATTGCCCTATGAAATATACACCGAAAATTTTTAGGGTTGAAATGTTGGAAGATATAGTCATTCAGGATATTAGAATTGAAAGTAAGTGGAATGGATTATTCCGTCATCATGGTTATCCACTGTATTATTCTGTTGGTCAGGCACAGGAAATGGATTACGGTTGGAATGCTATAAATATGAAACGCGTGGCGCATGGTGCAATCAGTAATGTTATTATTCAGAATTATACGAATCCGTTGTATATTATGGATAGCCGTAATATTACTGTCGAAAAGATAATAATACGTGGATCGGATGGGCATCAGGGAATTAAGCTTTACGAACATGCTTGCGATAACTTGGTAAAGGATGTCGTTTTTTATAACCATTATGCAGATATGATGGGTGGTGAGGGGAATGCTTATGGGAATGTCTTTGATAATGTAGCTTATTGCAATCCCTACTTCAGACCTGTGGATTTTGATTTCCACGGTTTCTCGGAAGGCCCGATGAGTCCTCCCTCTCATAATCTATTTATCAATTGCTACGGTTTTAGGGGTATTAAAGGCGCAGGGGCTTCTTACAATTTACCTGCGTGTGGTAAATCTAATGTATGGATTAACATTAATTGGCAAGGGAGAACTGTTAAGTCATCTTTTTTTGTTGGTGATGCTATTCCTAGTTCGCTACAGAAAGAACAAATAATTAAGTAATAGATACTTCTTTGTAAATGAAAGTTTTATTTGTATCGGATAATGCTAAATTATCCAATCCATTTGTTGAAACATTGATAGCCGGATTATATGAATTTAATTTAGATTGTACAGCTTCAATTAAGGAATGGTGGGCTAATGTGGAAGAATATGATATAATTCATTTCCAATGGCCTGAAATCGTATTTTATTGGGAACATATCAGGACTAAGGACTTGCAGGAAATGGAGATGCAACTACAGAAGGCTAAATCTTTGGGTATAAAAATAGTTATAACTTGCCATAATCTTAAGCCGCATCTGAAAAGGAATCAAGATATGGTAGCACTCTATCAACTTATTTATGAATATTGTGACGCTTTTGTACACATGGGGGAATATAGTTTTAAATTGTTGCAAAGTGATTATCCGCAAGCCAAACATTTTATTATTCCTCACCATTTATATGACAATATTTATAAATTTGATAAAGGAAGAAATGAAAGTTGTGTAAAACTAAAAATGCTTGATAACCGGATAAATATATTGTGTTTTGGGCAATTTCGGACGGACGAGGAACGAGATCTGATATTGAAGTTGAGAAAGCATAAAGATATGCAGAATGTAAACTTTATTGTTCCAGGCTTTTTTCGTCATCGTTTAATTTGCAAAAGACCATTGGAAATGCTTTCACGAATTTGGCATTACATACGCTATCGGATGGAAGGCGTTGAATTTGTTAATCGCGTTTTGAGTACTACAGAAACAGAAACATATTTTTGTGCTTGCGATATTGTATTTATCCAACGTTTCTCTGTTCTTAATTCTGGCAATCTTCCTATGGGATTTGGTGCGGGCTGTGTGGTTGTTGGACCGAATGTTGGAAATGTGGGAAGTATATTGAATAAAACAGGAAATCCAATATTTAATCCTTATGATATTGATAGTATTGTGCTTGCTATTAAAAAAGCAAAGGAATTATTATCTGTAAATAAAGGGGAAGAAAATAAAATGTATGCTCAGACAAAATGGAATACGTCCGCTATATCTCGGCAGTTGGCAGAGGTTTATCGGTGTCTCAAAAATGAATAGACATTTCGTAAGATAATGAATCCTGCTTTTCTGATAACTGTCCATAAAAATTTCAGAACAATTAAGTGAAATGGTTCGAGTATCAGATGTTTCCGGTCATTGTAGTAAAATTGATTTCGTACTTTTTAATAAATTAAAAAATAAGATATCAGAAAGAATAGAAGAAGTGTGGAATTTTGATTCTTATTGAAATAATAAATATGCATGGAAATTTATATTTTTATTGGCGTTTTCTTGTTGTTGATAACATGTATTGCACCACGAGATAAGACCGTATTCTATTTTTTTTGTATCTTGTTTGCAATGATAGGGCTTTTTCGCTCACACAATGTAGGAACAGACTGCATAGCATATTCATCTGCTTTCCGTAAAATTACATTGAATCCTAATACATGGAATTTGATTTTGCCTTTTGAACCTGGCTTTAATGTACTTTGTGCTCTTTTTAAACAGTATATATCTTCTTCGCCTATGCTGTTGTGGGGTATTATGTCTGCGTTTTATACATTTAATATGGGACGTTTTTTCAGGAAATATACTTCAAATATCAATATTGCTTTACTGTTGTTCTATCTTTTGGGGACATATATGTTTTCTTTTAATATTATAAGGCAATCGTTTGCCTTTGCTTTATTGCTCGTTTCATTTTCTGCTATGAACATAGAAGAATTGCGAAAAAGGGATTTTTTTAAATGTATGTTGGTCATTGTTGTTTGTGCGATTTTATTCCATTCTGTAATGTATGCTTTGCTGGTCGTTCCGTTTGTTGCATTGTATATGAAGAAATGGAATATCTCAAAGAGATTCTTGTTTTTTATGCTTGCCATGTCGTTTTTGGCTTTTTATTTCAATGTTGCTGTGAACTATGTTATGGGATTTGTAGATCAGACAGGATTGGAGGGGAAATTGATAAATTATGCTATACGCAATGCTCAGATAGGTGAAGATAGTGGATATTCCATATTGAAAGTAACATTCGTTTCGGTATGGGCTGCTTTTTTGATAAAGATGTGTCCAGTAAAAACAGATCTTTTTCTTACACTTTATATAATAGGTGTTGTAATTCTAAATTCGTTTGGAAATTTGGTCGTCGAATTCGCTCGTGTTTATGAAATATTTAATGTGTTTGGTATCATATATATGGCACGGATATGGTCTATGAAAAGAATTGGATTGCAATTGTATCTATACCGTATAGGGGTGATAATATATAGTGTTGTTCTCTTTGTTAATCTATTGATAAAAAATTATGGGGAAATAGTGCCTTATGAATTTAGATTTTGAACGAAAAGAGGAAATTAATTATTCAATAATTATTCCTCATAAAAATTCCACTGTTTTATTGGAACGTTGTCTGAAAAGTATTCCTTGTCGGAAAGATGTTCAGGTAATAGTGGTAGATGATAATAGTGAAAATCAGGAAGAACTGAATGCTGTTGTGGGTGGATTTTCACAAGTGGAATTGATTCTGACCCAAGGAGGTGGTGCTGGTCATGCTCGTAATGAGGGACTGAAGTATATACGGGGAAAATGGGTATTGTTTGCAGATGCTGATGATTTTTATAACAAGAATGCTTTTTCTATTTTAGATAATTATATTAATTCGGATAATGATGTAATTTATTTTTTTGCTAATAGTCTTGATGTAAATACTTTGTTACCTACTCCAAGAGAAAAGGATCTGCAAAATATTTATGAAAAATATGATTCTGATAATATTAGAAGTGCAGATTATATTCGATTTAAAAATTGGGCTCCATGGAATAAAATGATTAGATCAGATTTTTGGTTTAAGTATCGTATTTTTTTTGATGAAATTCCTTTTGGTAATGACCTTAATTTTTCGATGAAGATATCTTTCCTTGCAAAAAGATATGAAATAATAACAAACAGATTGTACTGTCTTACCTATTCCTCAAATAGTCTAACTTATAAGGCTCGTTCTTATGAATTAGAATCTTTATCTTTGATTCTTAGGGCTCAATTAAATATATATTTTAAAAGACTTAATAGACCTTTATGGCATCAATATGCATTTATTTATCTTTTGCAAATATTTCAAAGGAAAGGAGGAAGGTATGGTTGGGGGTATATAAATTATTTGTTTAAAAATAGAAAACATATTCAACAACAGATTAAAATCAATAAAACATTGATTGATAACTTTTTAAAATTAAATGTTGAAAATCGTACTTAAGCATATAAGGCATTTGCATTAATAGAAATATAAATATAGAAAATCACATAATATGAATGTTGTTCAAATTGTATCTCATTTTGACTTAGGGGGAGCGGAAAGAATTGCTATAAATATTGCTAAATCGAAAGAGAGTGATATAAATTATCATATGATCGAAGTTGTAAGAGGAAGTTCTAACTTTTCTAGAGATTATATGAAAGAATTGGAAACTGCTGGTATAAAATATTATCGGTCTCCTTTTACTAATAGTAAGATGGGGATAGTATTTTTTCCTATAAGACTCATTGCATTAATAAAAAAAGTGTGTCCCATAGCTATACATACACATACAGAAATTCCCGATTTGAGTCTTTATTGGACCTGTTTATTGGCTCCTAGAATTATGCAAGATATAAAGATTGTTAGAACTTTACATAATACGGTGCTTTGGAATAAGTGGAAGAGTATAGGAAGAGTTGTAGAGAAGTTTATGCAAAAGCATAAAGCAAATATAAGTACTAGCAATATGATAACTTGTACATATCAAAAAGAATTTGGTTTTGATTCTAATATAAAATTAATATATAATGGATTTACTGCAATATCACAACAAATTTATCCTTATATATATTCTGGAAAGATAAATATTTTATTTGCTGGTCGATTTGTTCCTCAGAAGGGAATACCAGTTCTTATAAATATAATAAAGAGAGTAGATGAAAAAGTATTTTATTTTCATATAGCAGGTAAGGGACCTCTAGAGGAAATCATATTACAGGAGTTGGGAAATAAATCTAATGTTCGTATTACTCCTCCTATTTTTAGTCTTGCTCAATACCTGTCTTCTTTTGATTATGTATTTATTCCCAGTGAGCACGAAGGATTAAATTCTTTGTCTATTGAGTCGTCCATTAATAAAGTGCCTGTTATTATAAATGATATAGATGGACTTAATGAAACTTTACCTCAAAATTATCCATTGAAGGTGAAAAATAACTGTATTGATGAGTATATGACGTTGTTTACAGATGTAATTCCAACAATAGATCGGGTTTCTTTGATTGATAGTGTATATCAATATTCTTGTCAAAAATTTGATATTCAACAAATGCAAAAACAGTATGAATATATATATAAGACAGGGAAAAAATATGGTTGTTTTTTCCATGAAAAATAGCAATGTCCTCTAAAATCCTTTTTATTCTTCATCTTCCTCCACCTATACATGGCGCAGCCATGATGGGAAAATACATTCAGGAAAGCGAATTGATAGACTCTTCTTTCGATTCTTATTGTATAAATTTAGCGACAGCCGGCAGTTTATCAGATATCGGACGTACAAGTTTCAAAAAACTGTTGAGATATGTATTGCTTCTGAAGCATATTTACCACGTTGTAAGAGATATTCATCCCGAATTGGTTTATATTACCCCGAATGCCGGGGGGAAAGCTTTCTTTAAAGATTTTATTGTAGTGCAGATATTGAAATGCATGGGGTACAAGGTCATCGTTCATTATCACAATAAAGGAGTTTCGGCATATCAGAGTAAATGGGTTTATAACTTCCTTTATAAACGTTTTTTCAGTAATCTGAAAATAATCCTGTTGGCAGAGAATCTTTATAAGGATATAGCCAAGTATGTAAAAAGGGAAGATATATATATTTGCCCGAATGGTATACCAAACTCATGTAAGGAAGAATTAAAAGCAAGACGGAATAACGAAGTTCCTCATTTACTCTTTCTTTCTAATTTATTGATCAGTAAGGGCGTAACTGTATTACTTGATGCACTTAAAATATTAAAAGAGAAAGAATATACTTTTGTTTGTCAGTTTGTTGGTGGAGAAACATCAGAGATGGGTGCAGTACAGTTTTCAGAAGAAGTGGATAAACGGAATTTGAATGATAGGATTGCTTATGTCGGTCGAAAAGTAGGAGAGGAAAAGGAGGCTTTTTTTAGACAGTCAGATGTCTTTGTTTTTCCAACCTATTATTATAATGAATGTTTCCCTTTGGTCATTTTGGAAGCCATGGAATATAAACTGCCGGTCATTTCCACCAATGAAGGCGGCATCCCCGATATGGTGAAAGATGGAGAAAATGGCTTGATTTGTGAAAAGCAGAATCCGGTTTCGTTGGCTGATTGTATTGCGAAGTTGTTGGATGATGAGGAATTAAGAGTTAAAATGGGAAGTGCCGGTCATGAGAAATTCTGTCGGGAGTTTACTTTGGATAAATTTGAAAATAGAATGAGAGACATACTAAATCAAAATCTGTTTTCATCCTGACATTAGTAAATAAGAGGAGGAACTATCAATTCTTATATTACTTTCTTGTTTGAAAGAATAAGAATCCGTATATTTGCTATCGAAGAATGATGTATGGATATGAAAACGACTTCCGAATATATGGCATTATTGCGTAAGTACATGGTTGAGAATGCTCATAAGTATGGCATTATGCGCATGGGAATCTTCGGTTCGGTTGCACGTGGCGAGCAAACCGAAGATAGTGATGTGGATGTATGTGTGGAATTGCAAACTCCCAGTATGTTTTGTCTGGTCCATATAAAGGACGAGCTTCAGCATTTGTTTGGTTGTGCCGTTGATATTGTCAGATTGCGTGAAGATATGGACAAGTTGCTGAAACAAAATATAATGGAGGAAGGAATATATGCATAAGAAGGATATGGTTGATGCCATGTTGGGCAAAATAGAACAGGCTATTATTCGTATATTAAATAATTCCCAGTCTATTGATTCGTACCATTATTACTTGATTACTCCGGCTGGTATGGAACGGTTGGAAAGTACTTGTATGCTTTTAATGGCTGTTGGTGAAGGCATTAAAGGTGTAGATAAAATGACAAATAAAAATCTTCTTGTTCATTATCCGGAAATAGATTGGAAGGGTGTCATGGGAATGAGGGATATTATTGCCCATCATTATTTTGATTTAGATGCAGCGGTTGTCTTTGAGGTGGTAAAAAATAACCTTCCTTCCATGTTGACAATCATCAAAAAGATGAGGACAGAGCTCCCGCTTCATGAAATTTAGAATCTTGTTATATGTAGACTTCATAGCCTAACTTGGCGATGTGTAAACAACCAGTAGCGCATCCACAATCTCACTCCAGCATTCTTTGTCCAGCATAAAATAAGGAATGCTTTCCGCTTCGCCTTCCATCCGTACAAACAAATGTCGCATGGTGTCTGTCGGGGCATATTCGTAAAATTCCAGTTCCTCCACCCGGTATCCTTTCGCACGGA
>ENA-OPMG01001937-OPMG01001937.1-human-gut-metagenome-genome-assembly--contig:-NODE-1937-length-10742-cov-5.264433_pt1 | contig 10742 bp, 7 predicted proteins | sample MGYA00241522_ERZ501741 | MGnify/ENA primary metagenome ERZ501741 (study PRJEB25962, sample SAMEA2042616) | human gut metagenome | biome: human gut; feature: human-associated habitat; material: faeces...
TAAATTATAAGTATGTCTGTCCAATTTCTCTATTTTGAGACAGCCTCATGCACGCGGCAACTACTATATGACTTATATTTTTCTCCATATCGAATGTTTCTTTAGTTGATATAAAATTCCCCTACAAGGGATTATTCCGCTGCATCGGTCTGACGGCGAGGCATCACACGTTCTTCAATCGCCTGGAACACCGTGAACAGCACCGGCACCACAAACAGCAGGGCCACTGTACCGACAAGCATACCCCCTACCGTACCGACTCCCAACGAACGGTTTCCGTTGGCTCCTGCTCCGGTAGCCACAATCAGCGGGAACAATCCGATAATCATCGTCAGGGCGGTCATCAGAATCGGACGCAGACGAACTCCGGCAGCAGCTACGGCAGCCTGAGCAATACTCATTCCCTGCCGGCGACGGGCCGAAGCATATTCAGTCAGCAAGATGGCGGTTTTCGAAAGCAATCCAATCAGCATAATCAAACCGGTCTGCATATAGATGTTGTTCTCCAGCCCAAAACATTTGGCAAATAAGAAGCTTCCCATCAAGCCGAAAGGCAGCGTCTGTGAAGCCACTTCCTCAATAGCTGCAATGGCATCTCCCGAACTATATCCGTCGGCCGGCATACCGTTGACCGGTATAGAGGTGTACATATTGAAACGTGTCAAGGTTTCAGCTCCGTACACCTTGGTCAGCGTAATGAACTGTCCCACGGGCGCCATTTCCCCGCTTTCGGTCCGTACAAACATGTTGTTGAGCGACTCTTTATCCAGACGGTAATCCTTCCGGGCCTGAATCATCACACGATACAGTTTGGAAAAACGGTTCAAGTTGGACGAGTAATTACCGCCGATATAACCGGAAAGTACGCTCAGCACATCAGACGTAGTTACCCCTGCCCGTTGACATTTCACCGCATCTACCTCGACCATATACTGCGGGAACTTGGTATCGAAAGTAGTGTAGGCCATCGAAATTTCCGGACGCCGGTTCAGGGCTGCAATGAAGTCCTGCGTATATTTCTGCAAATTCTCCACACTGCCTCCGGCACGGTCTTGCACGTACATTTCGAAACCGCTACCCATTCCGTATCCCATGATGGTAGGCTGCGCAAAGGCAAAGAGCTTGGCCGATTTAATGTCGGCTGTATGCTGGTAAATTGCTGCAATGATGGCATTGATGTGGTCCTGTGCCTCCTGACGTTCATCCCAGTGTTTCAATTTGATAATCAGCATACCTCCCGAAGCAGCCTGCCCGCCCATCATGCTGTAACCTGTCACATTGGAATAAATCTTTATCTGAGGAATCTCACGGATACGCTCGTCTATCATTTCCATTGTCTTACACGTCTGAGCCAGACTGCTTCCCGGAGGGGTCGTGACATTCACGAATATGGTTCCCATATCCTCATCCGGCACCAGTCCGGTCTTAGTGGTCCGCATAAAAAATACCAGCAAGGCACAGACTGCCGCCAAAGATACCCAGGCCATCCATTTACGACGGAGGAAGAACGACACCCCATTCTTATACTTCAACACCAGCCTATTGAAAGAAGCCTCAAATGCATGGTGAAAACGGGAAGAAAAACTCAACTTGCCACCGGTCGACTTATCCATGTGAGGAGTCATGATGAGGGCACACAAAGCCGGACTGAGGGTCAAGGCATTGATTGCAGAAATACCCACTGCCACCGCCATGGTCAAACCAAACTGGGTATAGAACACCCCACTGGTTCCTCCCATGAACGAGGTCGGGATAAACACGGCCATAAATACCAGTGAGGTGGTCACAATGGCTGCAGAGATACCATTCATGGCAGCCACCGTAGCTTTATAAGGTGAACGGTAGCCTTCGTCAAACTTGGCCTGCACGGCCTCCACCACCACAATGGCATCATCCACCACCGTACCGATTACCAGCACCAGTGCAAAAAGGGTCAGCAGGTTCAGACTGAATCCGGCCACATACAAGAAAGCAAACGTACCCACCAGCGACACGATAATGGAAACCGAAGGAATAATGGTGGAACGCACGCTCTGCAAGAAGAAATAAACCACCAGCACCACCAGGATAATAGCCTCAATCAGGGTTTTCACCACCTCGTGTACCGAGGCATCCAGGAAGTCCTTCGTACTCATCAGGTCGGCCATTACAAGCCCTTTCGGCAGGTCTTTTGAAATCTCCTCCATCAACTTGTCCACTTCCTTCACAATCTCATTGGCATTCGAGCCGGCCGTCTGCGAAATCATACACGTCGCACCGGGGTGACCCACAATTTCACTGTTATAGGCATAGCTCTGCGAACCTAATTCCACATCGGCCACATCCTTCAGGCGGAGCACTTCGCCCGTAGGAAGAGACTTGAGCACCATGTTGCCAAATTCTTCCGCAGTTTCATATCTACCCCGGTACTTCAACGTGTACTGAAATGTATTTTCAGAATCCTCGCCCAATGTACCTGTCGCTGCCTCCACGTTCTGGTCATCCAGCAAGGCAATCACATCGGCAGGTACCAGCTGATACTGAGCCATTTTCTGAGGATTCATCCAGATACGCATGGCATAATCCCCACCCATGACATTCACATTGCCCACTCCCGAAATACGGGACAGACGAGGTTCCACATTAATCTTAAAATAGTTATTGATAAAATTCTGGTCGTAGCTGTCGTCGGGACTGTACAACGATATAATCTTGACCATACTGTTCTGTCGTTTTTCTACGGTCACACCCACTTTGGTCACTTCTGCGGGCAACAGTCCTTCCGCCTCCGACACACGGTTCTTCGTGTTGACAGTCGCCATATCCGGATCCGTTCCCTGTGCAAAATATACGGTAATGGAAGCCGAACCCGTATTGGTAGCAGTAGAAGTCATACACGTCATGTTTTCCACACCGTTAATGGCTTCTTCCAACGGAGCGATGACACTCTTCAGTACTGTTTCCGCATTGGCACCCGTATAGGTGGTAGACACCATAATGGTAGGAGGCGCGATGTCAGGATACTGTTCCATGGGAAGGTTGCTCAAACCGATTACTCCCAATATCAGGATGAGCACAGAAATGGCACACGACAGGATGGGCCTGTCGATAAAAGTCTTCAGTTTCATAACGTCCCCTCCTATTTTTCAGTATGTAACGAAAGAATCTGGGTATTCTCCTGAATCAGTCCGGCACCCTCGGCCACAATTACTTCCCCTTCCTGCAAGCCACTCTCTACAATGTACTCCTGCCCGTTGTTCAGCGGGAAAACAGTAACCTGTGCCGACTCGGCCTTTCCACTCTCATTCACCTTATACACATACACCTTGTCCTGAATCTCAAAAGTAGCTTCCTGTGGAACAACCAGCGCGTTCTCTTTGGTATAGGGCAATACGAGCGTAGCCGTACTTCCGTTTCGCAACATTCCTTCCGGATTCGGGAACACGGCACGCAGACTGACAGCCCCTGTTCCGGTGTCAATGGTTCCACTGATGGCATCTATCACCCCTTCGTGTGCATATTTCACTCCGTCGCTCAACTGCAAGGATACTTTGGGCATACCAGCCAGCGCCTTGTCCACACTGCCATACTGACGGAGCAGTGACAGCATCTGATTTTCGGTCATGGAAAAATATACATAGACTTCCTCATCGTCCGAGACGGTAAGTAAAGGCGTGGTAATGGAAGAATTGACCAATGCCCCCACACGATAGGAAGACATACCTGCCACTCCATCCACCGGACTCCGGACTACCGTATAGGAAAGGTCATTGCGGGCATTGGTTTCATTGGCCTTCGCTTGTGCCAGACTAGCCTCAGCCTCCAACAAAGAATTCTGTGCCGTCTGACGATCGAAATCAGAAACCACACGTTCCTTGAAGAGCTCTTCCTTGCTGTCGAACGTCAGGCGGGCCGTAGCCACGGCAGCTTCCGCACTTTTCACATTCGCCAATGCCGTCTGCAAGGCTGCTTTATACGGCACCTGGTCTATCACGAACAACACCTGTCCCTTGTGCACCTTGGCTCCTTCTTTCACACAAATCTCGGTAATCGTACCGCTCACCTGCGGACGAATTTCCACACTCTGTCTTCCCTTTACTACAGCCGAATAGCTGTTAGTGAGAAGGCGATTTTCTTTTTTCACGGTCATGGTCTTGTACCCACTTTCCTGTGAGGTAGGTGCAGGCTGCGTACAGGCTGTCAGCATCCCCAACAACGCACAAAAACATGCACCAACAGATACAAAATTTTTTTCATCTTATTCTCTTTTTTTAGTTGATTTGACTTTTTCTGTTGTAATAGCCGATGCAAATTTAGAAGGCGGGAAAGACTACTTACTTGTTCCATTCCTAAGAACATTTGTCTGAATCCGTGCTTTAGCATTTATTCAGTTTATGATTTCTAAAACATACAAAAAGGTTTTCAGGCTATAATTTATGTCTGTATTTTAGATGCGCAAATACAACAACGAGATACAAGATGAAAGAATATGCGTTTACAAAATGGCTGGTTCCGACGCTGCAAGCAGACGGAACGGAGCGAGATATGGTGTACAATGAACAAATGGGCATCTTCACCGTACGGGGAGAAAATCAATTCCAGAAAGGAAGTATCGACACACAGCATACGGTGTCTTTGCTCGTATTAAAAGGCGAAATCAGCATCCAGACCAATGATAAGCGGACCGTCATTCCTGCTCCTTCCTACATCGAGTTTATCGAACCCCACCAATGGAGCGACCTGAAAACAAACCGTGATTTCGAAGGATGTCTGCTCATTACCCGAAGGGAGATTTTTTTGCAGGCAGCCGAATGCATCCGTTCCAAAGTGGCAGCCTATGTATACAGACACGTATTGGAGCCGTTTATTCCATTGGAGAAACAGGATCTTCTCCGGATACAATCACATGTGGACATGCTACGCCACACCCTTCAGCAAAAAGAGAATCATTTCCTGCTTGAAATGCTGGAGAACACGCTTCGTTCCCTCATTCTGGAAGTGTGGAACATTATCCTCCGCATGTATAAACAAGAAAACGAGTTCGAGCATTCTTTCCGCTGGAAAGATACCCTCCCTCGTTTTCTATACCTGATGCATACCAATTGCCGTTATCACCACACCGTAAAATGGTATGCCGACCAACTCTACGTATCCCCCGATGCGTTATCGGCCAAGTTAAAGAAACAAGCCTAAACCTTATTTTAAAGGTTCACCTCCGTCACCACCTGTCCGTCGAAGAGATTAATGACACGGTCGGCAAAACCGGCATCATGCTGCGAGTGGGTCACCATCACAATGGTGGTGCCTTCCTTATGCAGCTCGGTAAGTAATTCCATCACTTCCCGTCCGTTCTTGGAGTCCAGGTTACCGGTAGGCTCATCGGCCAGAATCAGCTTCGGCCCTGATACTACGGCACGGGCAATAGCCACACGTTGCTGTTGCCCGCCCGACAGCTGCTGCGGGAAGTGCTTGGCACGATGTGTAATCCCCATCCGCTCCATGGCAGCCTCCACTTTCCGCTTACGTTCTGCCGAAGGTACGCCCAAATACAGCAAGGGCAGTTCGATGTTCTCAAATACGTTCAACTCGTCAATCAGGTTGAAGCTCTGGAATACGAAACCAATCACTCCCTTACGCAAGGAAGTACGTTGCGATTCAGTATAGCCCCCCACTTCTGTTCCGTTCAAGAAATACTTGCCTCCCGTGGGATTGTCCAGCAGTCCCAAGATATTCAGCAAGGTAGATTTTCCACAACCTGAAGGACCCATGATAGCCACGAACTCTCCTTCCTTCACTTCGATACTTACATTATTCAATGCCCAAGTTTCCACCTCATCTGTGCGGAATACTTTCTGTAAATTTTCGGTCTTAATCATACTTCAATATTTTATCAATTATCATTTGTTAATTATCAATTATTAATTATCCTGTTTTATACATTCTACCGGATTTACCCGACTCAATATCCAACCCTGCAGGCAGACAATGACCGCCGAGATGCCCCACACCACCAGCAACGGCCATACAAAGATACCAGCCGAAAGCGGGGCACGGTACGCAAACTGCTCCAGCCAATGCAGCATGAACCACCAGCCGACAGGCATAGCCACGACATACGCCACTACAGCATAGATACAGAACGGTTTGTTAAGCAGCCAGATAATCTGTCTCCGTGTTGCTCCATGCACCTTGCGGATACTAATTTCGCGTATCCGCTGACGGGTGGCATACCAGGCGATACCAAACAATCCGAAACCTGTCAGCAACAACCCAATTACGGCATAGAAAGTCAGGATATGCGACAAAGAAAGCACTTTCCCGTTACGTGCCATAAAATCCCGGTGCATATCTGCATAACCGAAAGGTTGGTTGGGGTTCATTTCATTCCATACGGCTTCTATCTGCCGCAAGGTCTCTTCACGGTTTTCCGGACGAAGACGCAGTTGCAAATAAAATCCTTTCTGCAAGTCACTTGCCGACAACAGTGTGATGACAAGAGGTGTTACAGCTTCTTCCAGCGAATTGACGGAAAAGTCGCGCACCACACCTGCGATTACAGCCAGACTGTCTTTCGTTTCCGTATCGAACTCGCGCAAGGCATGCCCCACGACCCCCGTACCCGCAGGCACTAACAAGCGGACAAAACTCTCGTTCACCAGTACCGGAGATGCCTGACGCTCCAACAGACGGGAAGGAAATTCTCCACTCAACTGTTCAATGCGCAAGGTGCGCAACAAGGTGGAATCGCCTTCCAATGTCAGCAGATTGGTACGTACTTCCTTCCCACCGGGACGCTGCACGTTCAACTGACGTATCCAGGCATTAAGCACCGAAGCCTTGGAAAGTGTCATGGATTCAATCCCTTTCACCCGTTTTTCCAGTTCCGTCTTGAAGGGAGCCAACGGAGCACCAAAGGCATCCCCTATCTCAATACAGCCTTCGTAACGCGAAGCCCGCTGGCGGGTCAGTTCCATCTGGTTGCGTGCTGTCAACGTAGCCAGTAACAATCCGATGGAAATCACGAACTGCACTGTTACCAATACCGCTACAAAGCGCTGCTTGCGTCGGCCGCTGTAAAGGGTACGGTACTCCGTGAACGACAAACGTGACAGGCGACAACTGATGTACCATGCCGGTATTACCGACATCAACAGAATGAATAACAGCAACCACGGCAACATCTGACTACTGAAGAAGAACGTCATGGTTAACCGCGAACCCAACAAGTCATTAAACAGTGACAGACAGTCGTTGACCAACAGAATGGACAAGCCGAATGCCAACACCACCGTCAGGAAAGCATCCCCGAAAAGTTGCAGACGGATATTGCGCAAGGTAGCCCCCATCAATTTCTCCACATGAATCATACGCAGCTGTTGCAGCAAGCGGCTCAAACTCATGTTAGTATAGTTGCAGCAAGCAATAATCAGTATCAGCACGGCTGCCAGCAGACTGATATAGAGAGTCTGCACGGGTGTCTGACTAACGAAATCGAGCGTCTGCTGAGAAGAATCATCAGGAGTAGTGAAACAAATGGCGTCCAGCGGGTCCAGGTAATATTTCGTCTGACCGGGCATCAGTGTAGGTACCTTGTCCTCATTCAGTTTATCGGCCAGATGACCCGCATCCGTACCCGGAGTCAGCTTCAGCAGTGTAAATCCACCCCAGAAGAAATCAGGATCATGTGCTATTAGCATATCAAACTGCAAAAGCGATTGTTCGCGCTCCCTAAGTACTGCCGCCACTTCATACGTACGGACCTCTCCAAAGCGGAAATGTGCCTCCACCTGCTTTCCTACCGCTTGTTTCCCTCCGAACAGACGACGGGCACAAGCTTCACTTAATGCCACCTTCCCCGGCTGACAGAGTACCTGACTCAAACTACCTTCTTCCGTACGGTAATCAAAAAAGCTCGTCAGGGTCGTATCGGCCGACAACATCTTAAAATCACCTTCCACCTTCTGATCGTTCACCTTGCAGTAAAGCAAATCCAGTTTCCCTAACCGAAGAAAGTTCTCTACCTCGGCATAGCTTTGCTTCAGCTGCGGAGGAATCTCTGCACCGGCAAAAGCCACTCGTTTCCCCTCCGTCATCGGGTCATCCTGCCGCAGAAAAAACATGCGGTCACGGTCCAGATTACGTCCTTCCAACCCATGCTCGTGCACGAAGTACGTCATCAGCAGGTTGGTGCAAGCCAATCCCAATGCCAGACTGGCTACCGAAACAAGGAAAAACACCTTGTTCCGCCACCAGCTTCGCAAAATCATTTTCAGTGTAATACTCAGTATCATCCATTGTCAATTTTAGTACGTTATTCTTCTGTCAGACGGATGCCTTCGATATAGTATCCCCCTTCCACGTGCTCGCCTTCCGAAAAGTCAAACCAGCGAGTATCTTTCTTTATTCACTTTTCATTACTTCACTCGGGTTGATGCGGGAAGCCTTGTTCACCTGCCAAAGCAACGTAGCCACGGAAATCACTGCTACCATCAGGAAGGCTGCCAGGAACAGACCGACCGTCACCGGAGCCTTCACCACCAAATCGGCGGTATAATAGTGGATGGCCAGCCAAGCCAGCGGCACTGCCACCACGGCTGCCAGCAATAGCATCCCCACGTAACGACGAAGCAACAGCACATACAGGTCTTTCAGCATGGCACCGTTCACCTTGCGGATGGCAATCTCCCGGTAACGCTGGCGGATGTCGAACAAGGAAATACCCAACAAGCCCAGGCAGGAAATGACAATGCCAATAAAGGCAAAAGCCGAGTAAATGGTAGCTACCTGCTGATCGGATTTATACAACTTCTGCACATCGTCCTTCAGCAACGAATACTGAAAGTTTTCCGTACCATATACTTCCCTTTCCAGCTTCCGCAGATAATCTATCACCTGAGAAAGTTTGCCCGGCTGACATGCTATCTGATACACGTCTCCCCGCATAGTAGGAGAAACCATGAACAGCATGGGACGTACTCCTTTGGAGATATGTCCGCTATAATAATCCTCTATCACTCCCACAATGGGACGGGCCGGCAAATCCGGAACAAATTCTTTCATACGGAGATCCAACACGGTAGCTCCCTCTAAAGAGGTGTATCCCAAAGCCCGCAAAGCCGCCCGATTCACCACAAACCCATCTTCTTCAACGGGCAGTTTCCCTTCCACAAGCTTCAAATTGAACAAGGTAAAGAATTCGGGAGTGGCAAAATTCTGATTCAATGAAACGGTTTCTCCTTTCGCATTCTGAAACTCTGCCGTATAGTCGAAATCCAAAATGGAATACAAACCAGCTGTCCAACATGAAATGTCTGGACATTTACTCAACGCCTCATCAATCTGCGCAACCCGCTGCTTCCGGGCTTGTATCGATTCATCGGTATAAGAGGCATAGTCAGTCGACTCATACACTAAGTTGGCATGAATCACATTTTCCACCTGAAATCCCGGTGGAGTATTCAACAGCAAGTTGAGATGACGATGGAAGAACAGGGCAAGGACAACCAGTACAATGGTTACCGTATATTGCACGAACAGGAATCCCTGACGCAAGCGTATTGACTTCCGGTCATTCCCCGAACGAACCAGCGACATGCCCAACGGGGATTTCCAGCACCGAACTACCGTACATAATGATATGAGCAACGGCAACCACACCAAAAGAGACAATGATACCCATACGTCAAATGTCCCTACGGTAAACACCGTGTCAAACAAACGGTTGACAAAAGGTTGGGCAAGTTCCACTACCGTCCAGGCCAGCAACAACGACAAGACTGACAGCACCAGATTTTCCCAGTACACTAACATGAAGAGAGGACGGAAGCCTGCTCCCCACACCCGATGAAGCAGATAAATCCGCAATCGCTTGCCCAACAGCACCGCATACAAATTGATGTAATTAAGCAGGCCGATAAAGAATATAAAGATGCACATGGCCGACAAGACATACAACTGAGCCCGGTTGCCCGACACACACATCGTAGGAGAAGTGCGGTACAACAAGCGTGACTCCCAATATACATCCTTCAGTGACAGGAGGGAGAAAGTGTACATACTGCCATCTCCCACCTGCGTAGGACGCAAGATTTTACCTGCCTCATTTAATTTCTGAATATCCGCTCCTGGCACAAAACGGACAAACTCCATGGGCATTCTTTCCCAAAGTGCTCCCGGCATTTCAGAAAGAATGGCATCAACCTGCAAGATAGACTTGTTTTCCGGAGTAGCAAAGATTCCGGATACCGTCACTGATTTCCCAGTAGACAGAACAAAGGTCTCTCCAATGGGATTCTGCTTACCAAACAACTTATGTGCCAGGTGCTCACTCAACAAGGCCATCCCTGGCTTTGAAAGGGAATACTCTCCTTGTAACAGCTGATAACGGAACAGTTTCAGAAAGGTCGTATCGGCCACTATCATATTTACCTGCAAACGATTGTCCTTGTAACGTATCATGTCATGATCCAGCAGTGTGACCCGTGAACGTTGCATGACCAGTGACGGGTCTACAGCCAGCGTATCACCATTTAATGTGGAAGAAACCAATGCATCGTTCTCGCCAATCTGACAACGAGACACATACACATTTTCCCGGTCCACACAATGGGTATCGACCGTCAGTTCCCGATGGATGTATCGAAGCAAAATGATGCAGCAGGCCAGACTGAATGCCAGCCCCAACAGATTAATCAGTGTGTACGTCCGTGCACGGAGCAGGAAACGTAATGCATAGCGTAGTGTGTTCATATAAATTTGTTTTT
>ENA-OPMG01001940-OPMG01001940.1-human-gut-metagenome-genome-assembly--contig:-NODE-1940-length-10740-cov-2.136172_pt1 | contig 10740 bp, 3 predicted proteins | sample MGYA00241522_ERZ501741 | MGnify/ENA primary metagenome ERZ501741 (study PRJEB25962, sample SAMEA2042616) | human gut metagenome | biome: human gut; feature: human-associated habitat; material: faeces...
CGCCGTTTCCGAAACGGGATACGAGGGGCAACGTCAGCCCTTGTACCACGAACTGGGCGATGGTGGAACCTACGAAACGTATGGAGGTGATGCTGGGGCGTTCCTTGATGGCACCTGTCATCACCCCGCCGAGCGAAGAGTAGGGCGTATTGTTGAACGAATACATGGTCATCAGTAAGACGTAGGATACCGTGGCGTAAACAGCCACCATCGTCTTGTCCTCGATGCTGGGATTGTAGAATGCCAGCATGTAGAACACGCAGAAGGGGAGGGCTGTCCAGAGATACCGGGGCCGGGAGCGTGAAGATTTTTCCTGGATCTATGAAAAACAGACATGCCAGTACTCAGTGGGTCCTGAAATCCACCGCGATGCGGCCGCCCGGGCGATGAGCAATACGGAACCGGCCACGGCTCCGTCGAGCCCAAAGATGTCGGTGTAGAATTTCAACTGGAATATCATCATCATCTGGAATACCAGATTGGCAGCCACGTCGCCGAGCGAGTAGCCTACCTTTTCGCGCATGGATATTTTAGGGTTCATGTGATAATAATAAGAAGGTTTTGATTCGTTTGCGAAGTTAGCCATAAAGTAGTGTTCTGGCGTTCCTTTATGTCGCATGTTGTTTTCATTATCTCGCAAAAATAGGATGGATGATGCAAACAAACGAAAAAGAGGGACAGAACTGATATTCTGTCCCCCTTGTCATCTATAAGAATTCATCATGGGATTATTTCACGATGATTTTCTTTGTCACAGTCGTACCGTCTTCCATTGTCTGGCGCAGGATGTTTACGCCTTTCTGCAGACGCGGTAACTTGATGCCGTCCACGCTGTAGATTTCTTCTGACTTCACTTTGCCCGTGGCGAGGGTTTCGTCGATAGATTCTCCGTTGTCGAGCGACACGCAGGTCAGGCGCACGTTGTCGAACTTACACCAACCGCAGTTGTTCCAACCTTCTGGAGCGACCGTTCTCTTGTAGGTGTATTCCCAGTGTCCGTCGGTGCGTACGCCCAATTTCAAAGGTTCGTTGGCAGAGAGGTGCACTACGACTTCAAGGGTGTTAAGTGGGCCTTTGTCCCCCATGTCGCCATTGTTCTTGCAATCTACTTCATCATATCCGCCGAACGTGCGTTCCACTTCGTAGGGATGCCCTTCCTCAAGTTGGTCGAGGTCGTATTCATCTTCCCAACCGTAATACATGGCTGCGTTGTTCACAAACAGGCGCTGTCCGGCCAGGCGGTAGTCGTCATTGTCGTTAGGTACGACCATGTCTACTGTTACTTTGTAGTAACCGGCAGGCAGGCCTTCTACGGTCTGGTACATATATACGTCGGGGAAGTCGCCGGACTGGAGGCAGAATCCATATTCTCCGTCCGTGCAATCCACATTCTTGTCGGGGCTTGTGAAATTGTTCAGCCCGGCAGCGTTCATGTCCTCAGCCTTCGTGCAGACGATGCTGTCTATCATGAAAGTCCAACCGAATGGCGCATTGTATACGGAGTTCACGCCTTCGCCCAATCCATATTGGTCTTCAAAGCTCGGGTTGACAAGGACATGCGTGAGGTCGTCGTTTGCCTTGATGCCCTTCTCTATTTTGGCGTTCCGGGCCAGTTCGAGGTATCGGGCGGCGATTTCGTCGATTCTCTCAGGGGTGAGTTCGTCGGATTCGTTTTGGTATCCGGCACTGTACGTGTCATAGAGGGCTTGAAGCTGTTGCCCTGATTCCGTGGCGGCTACACCTTCGTATGCCAAGTCCTTGGCGGCCACTTCGTTGGCGTGTGCAAGGAGTTTGAACGATTCGATGCTTTCGTCTACGTTGCCGATAGCTTCGGTCAGAGTGGCGATTACGTCAATGCATTCGTCGAAGTCGGCTTCGGGGTCGTTTACGAGTTCTGTGCCACGGTTGTACGCCTCTGTCATTTGCTTTTTGATGGCTCCGTTCATCTTCTCGCCCAAATAAGGTTCTACCTTTTCCAACCATTGTTCGAGCAATGCGATGACTTTTTCCAAGTCCTTGCCCACGTAAGTCAGCGTGAAGTTGTCATAGCATCCCCACCTCGCGAATTGGTCACCGTAATTTCGTATGCCGAATGTCAGGTTGCCGGCGATGACAAAAGCTTGTACGGTGTTCTTGAAATAGCCCTTGTCGAAGTATTGCCGGGCACCGCTTTCGGTATTCGGCATCATGACACCGGATTTCGTTCCCTGACGGATATCCCAGGACGCAGTGAATTCATCACCAGTGAAGGCATCTTGGAACGAATGTTTTATTTTTTGTTCGCCGTCATTCAGGAAGATGTATGAAGACACGGTGCTAATCAGGCTGTCTCCTTTGCCGATGGACCATAAGGAGTCCATTTTCTCGAAGTTCCAATCCGCACGTTGGAAAGCCTGCACGCTCAATTCGTATACACCGTTCGGCATGCCCAACAGCGTTTGGTTGATTTCACCCGTCTGCCCCTCTCCTATGGTAAGCAAGTCGTTGCTGAGGCCGAGTTTTTCGGCATCGAAGTCGGTGATAGTCCATCCGTTCACGCCGTCCGTAAACGATGGGTTGGTGATGAATTCCGTCACGTTGGTTCCTTCACCGATGAGCGAGTGTTGCGCTGATTGGGTCAGCAGGTCCATTTTGGAAATAATTTCTCCCAACTCTTCAGTGGTATAAGGATATTCAATCAGTATGGTTTCGATGTCGATTTCGGCCATGTAGTCACTCAAGGCCATGATGTCGTCATTCACTTCGCCTTCCAAGGTGTTCAATATGCTGTCGGCTACTTCGTAGGTACGTTGCAACGTGCCGTATGCCATACCGTTTTCTTCGGCTGCTTTGATGGCTTCGTTCAATTCTTCGGCCTTGCTGGTCATGTCTGCCACGTTGCCACCGTTGGCGATATAATTTTCAGCTTCGGCTATTACTTTGTCCAAACGGTCCCGATAGGTCTGGTTCATGCCGTTATTTACGGCTTTGGCCTTATCTACAATGACCTGTAGCTCGTCCTTGATGGCATCTTTGCCATAATAGGAAAGTTTGAGGTTGCCTAACACGAACCAGTTGGCAGTGGAGTTCTGCATTTCCACGCCGGTTTCCAGCTTTCCGTCTGTGACGAAGAATGTGATGGAGGTCGATACGGATCCCCAACGGCTTCCGGAGGAGAGGTTTACAGAACTGGTGCCCAAAGAAGTAATGGCATACAGGGTATTGCCGGTCACGGAATAGTCTTCGGGGTCTTTCCCGTCGGATTCGGGATTAGACGGATTCTGGTCTATGCAGATGTAATCCACCTTCAATTCATACTTGCCGTTCGGCACATCAACCAGGCTTTGGTAAATCTTGGCATCCGTGAAGCCGGTATCGTCAAAGGCCCAACGTCCCAAGTTTGTGTTTGTGTTGTTCAAATTGTCGGCACCGTAGGTGAATGAATTTGCCGGTTCCTGTGTCCAACCCGGAATATCGCTGCTGCCGGCTTCGAAGTTATCCTCGAATTTGTAGTTTTCAAGCAGGTCAGACAAGTCCACGGGCTTGTCGTAAGTGGCATGTTCGATTTCGTATTCGCGGATTTTGGTTTTCAGGTCTGTGGTGGCAGCTTCCAAATCTTCATTGGTGCTGGCAGCGTTATTATAGACATTCAGGGCTGACGTGATGTCAAGGCCATAATCCTGTGCCTTGGCCATGGCATCGCTGAGGGACTTTAGGTTGTAGAAATGAAGGTACTCCGTTTCGCCGACGAATTTCCATGCTAGCCCGTACGTGTCTTCGTACGCGTCGATTAAGGGATAAATGACATCAGTCCCGTCGTTTTTCCATCCCATCCACATGTCGGGGAAATAATCTTCGCCGTAGTTCTCGTCCGCTTTGTCTGGCCGGATGTAGTAAGTACCATCACCTTGTGGCTCGATGTTCCAATTCAGATGGGTACGGCCTGCTTCCCCTCCTGCTTTGGAAGTCTGGTTGTCCTCATAGTAGATGTAGGTATAGGTTACTCCTTCATCAGCTGTTGTACCTAACAGATAGGTGTTGTTTGTACTGGAGGTGATGTACAAAGGCAACCCTGCATCCGTGACAACGGTTGTTTGGGTAGAGTTGGCATTAAGGAAACCGTTAGCCTTGACATTGTAGGCATACTGTGTTTCCCCTGTTTTCAGCTCCTGGCCGGTTATGGTCGGCGGAGTCCATGACGCGGCTGCCGCACCTATCGGGCTGAGCAGCGTAGCAAACAGCAACGTAACGTAATGCTTGTTTTTCATGTCGTTGAATAATTTAATATGTGAAACAATAAAAACTATGCCGTGATTGATTCTCAATCCGGACAAGGCAAAAGTATAAGTTTTGAATGCAAAAGCCTTCAATTTATGTCGCATGAATTTTGCTTGATGTCGCAAGGTTTGTCATAGAGGAGACAGATGCCGTTTTTCTATCTTACTATATAATACAAAATACAATTGCATTTCCAATAAGACGAGTAGTGTTTTAGAAAGTTTTATATAATTTCGTACCGATTTTAAATATCATGAACACATGCGAGCAAGAAAAACATGGCACGTTTCGTTTGCCTTCTACTTTATTTTGTTGTGCTACATGGTTGTCGCTTCCGAGATAAAGGGACAAGAAGGGCGTTTGTTTACTTCTGATACACAGTTGTCAAGTAGTTTGGTGAACCAAGTATACCAAGATAAGAATGGTTTTATTTGGATAGCTACCCGGAATGGCTTTGACCGTTACGACGGCTCCCAGTTTCAAACCTTTCATAAGACGCGGAAGCCGGGTTCGATGCTTTCCGAGCATGTAACCTGCGTGTTGGAAGACGCAGCCGGACATTTGTTGGTTGGTATGGACAAAGGGTTACAGGCTTACGATGAGGACACCGGACGGTTTCGGACTATACCTTTTATAAATAAGGAAGACACCTTAAAGGCATGCCATGTCATGTCTATATTACAAGTACGCAATGGGGATGTATGGGTAAGCACTTCGGGATTCGGCATGTATGTGATTCCATCGGGTAAGGATGAGGCACATTACACTTTGATGTTTGAAGGAGACAATAATGTGGAGGATATGGTGGAAGCGTCCGATGGCTCCGTTTGGTTGGCCGTGACGAATTACGGGATCTACTGCCGGAAAGATGGAAAAGTCAGCCGTTATCTTTGCGAGAAGGCATCTGTCTTGGGGCGTTGTTGCTTGGCTTTCGACAGTGAAGGACATCTTTTCATGGGATCGGCTTCCGAAGGATTATTTGTTTTCGACAATTCATCTGACGCTTTCTCGCCCGTAGCCGGAACAGGCCATTTGAATGTCTCTGTCCTTTGTCCGTTGTCGGACGGGAGGGTTATGTTGGGTACGGACGGAGAAGGGGCTATGGTTTATCGGTTTGGAGAACGTTCGCCGCAACCCTGTGATTACTTTCACGCACAAGTGGATTTGGAACACGCCAAGATAAGCAGTATATTGGAAGACCGCGACGGTAACATTTGGTTGGGGCTATTTCAGAAAGGGGTTTTCATGCAACCACATCAGGATAGCGGCTTCAGCTATGTGGGCTATAAGTCCGGGCGATATGATATCATAGGCTCAGCCTGTGTGATGTCCGTTTATGCTGGAAAGGATTGTACGTTATGGGTCGGTACGGATAACGATGGCCTTTACGCTTTGGACATGAAATCATATGCGGTTAGCCATTATTCCTCTGACACCGGAGGTCTGCCCGCCACAATCACCAGTATCGTGGAAGATAAGGATGGCAAGTTGTGGTTAGGCTCTTATTTGGGGGGAGCCGGATGGTTAGATAGACAAACGGGACAATTCAACCGTCTTCCGTTTACTTGTAGGGGAATGGCCGTGCATGTGTTCCGCCTGTTGGCTGATGCGGAAGATAATTTATGGATTGCCACTTTAGGTGACGGGCTGAAGAAATATAATTTGAAGACACATGAACTGACAGAGTACAAAGTACAGCCGGAGGCGTTTGAGCCGAAAGGCAATTCTTTGACGAACATGTGGGTCAACGATTTGTGCCTGTCTGAAGACGGACGGCGGCTTTATATTTGCATGAGCAGTGGATTGGCTTGCTTGGACTTGAAGCATGATGACTTTGTTTCCACGTTCGGACGTAATTGTATCCTGACGGAGCAGCCTGTGCATACGGTAGTTGAGGATTCGAAAGGCCAACTATGGGTGGGCACGCATGACGGGATTTTTGTATTGGACAGCCATGGGCGCATGAAACGGCACTACACTACCGATGACGGCTTGCCGGACAATTATATAGCTTCCATGCGGTTCGATATCCAAAATAATATATGGATAAGTACCTTCCACGGTTTGTCCATGTTGGATTTGAAGCGGGGTAGTTTTACCAATTATTATGCGAGTCACGGATTACAAGGAAATGAGTTTAGCGAACGGGCATCCTGCGGATGGGACAGCCTGATGGTTTTCGGTGGAAACTGCGGACTGACATTCTTCTCGCCCGAAACCGTGTGCCGTGCCGGTAAGCGTCCTTGCCTGCAGATAGTAGAAATGCGCATAGGAGATGAGGAAGTGAAGACAGATACAAAATCGGGATTCTTCAAGGTGACGAGTCGCCCCGTAATGGAATCCAACTTGTTTGAAGTGTGCCATGAGGACAATACTTTTTCCATACGTTTTTCAACGATGTCGTATAACATGCCGGATGGAGTGCAATATTTGTATTCCATAGACAACGAACCTTACGTGGCTATGGTTGGTTCGTCAGGTATACTGACTTTGAACCATTTGCCATCCGGGACTTATAAAATCCGAGTAAAGGCAATCGTTAATGGCCTGGAGTCTGATGTCAAAGCTTTTACCGTAATTGTCCGTTCTCCGTGGTACGCTAGCTTGCCGGCGTTTATCCTTTACTTTTTAATAGTGATTTTCCTTGTCATGAGATTCATTCACGGTCGTCGTTTACGGGAACAGGCTCGCTTGCGTTTGCAAGAACATATACATGCAGAGCAGTTGAACGAAATGAAGTTGCAATTCTTTATGAACCTCAATCATGAAATTCGTACTCCTATGACTCTGATTGTAGGGCCTTTGCAACATCTTATTAATACAGACTTCGATGAAATAAGGCAAAGGTCTTACCGTATGATGAACCGCAATGCAGAACGTATCTTAGCTCTTGTCAATCAAATTTTGGATTTGCGTAAAATAGATAAAGGACAGATGATGATGAAGATGCAACCTGTGAATCTGGTAGATTTTACACGAGATGTTTATGAACTCTTCGACAGTAAAGCACGCGAAAAAGAAATCCACTTTCATTTTGAATACGATGCAGATAACATAGAAGTATGGTTGGATAAAAAGAACTTTGATAAGGTAATCATGAATCTTTTGTCCAACGCATTTAAATTCACGCCTTCCAAAGGGAATATCGGTATCCGGTTGAAGCAAGGTGGACGTGAGGTGTCGATGGAAGTTTGGGACGATGGCTTGACGATAGAACCCGACAAGATGGATAAGGTTTTCCAACGCTTCTATCAGGCTGACAATACGGCCAATTACAATATTCCAGGAAGCGGGATAGGGTTGAACCTCACGAAGCAACTTGTCACTCTGCATCATGGTGAGATTTCGGTGTACAACAATGCGGACGGGAAAGGATGTACGTTTAAAGTCGCATTGCCTGTCGGCAGTGCCCATCTCAAACCCGAAGAGCTTTTGCAGACGCCCATAGAAGAAACGACGGAAGAATCAATTCTGAAAATAGAAGAAGCTTCTGCCGTAACCGAAGGAAATAAGGAGGAGAACAAAAACAAGCATCGCAAACGTATTGTTATCGCGGAAGATGATGATGAAATACGAAGTTATCTGGTGGAGGAGCTGAGAAAACATTATTACGTCGTGCCTTGTCACAATGGGAAGGAAGCATTGAGTGAAGTTTTACGGACTCCTCCGAGTTTGGTCTTGAGCGATGTGATGATGCCGGAAATGGATGGTTATACGCTTTGTGCCAAAATAAAGACCAACATTAATGTGAATTTTATACCAGTGGTATTGCTTACGGCTAAATCCCATGAAAAAGACAAAATAGAGGGATTGAGTACCGGTGCTGATTCTTATATTGAAAAGCCGTTTAATATCAAGGTGTTGGAATATACCATACGCAACTTGATAGCTTCGTATGATATTCTTCGTAACAAAGTAGAGGGTAAAGAAATGCCGGAAGAAAACATAGATGTGGTCGTATCCAAATCAGCCGATGACAAGCTCTTGGAGCGCGTATTGCAGATTATCAATGGGAATATCAGCAATCCTTACCTGAGTGTGGAACTTATTGCGCGGGAGGTGGGCATCAGCCGTGCGCACTTGCACCGTAAAATGAAAGAATTGACCAATCAAGGGCCACGAGACCTTGTGCGTAACATACGCCTTAAGAAAGCTGCAGGCCTATTGGCTTCGGGGCATCGTAATATTACTGAAGTTATGTATGCCTGTGGGTTTGAGAACGCCGCATCTTTCTCCATCAAGTTCAAAGCTTTGTATGGGATGTCTCCTATGGTTTACATGAAGGAACATTTAGCTAAGAAATGAGGAAATAGTCCTTTTTTTATATATTTTGATACATGGCGTAAAATATCGGTAACACAGCCGTATGGTCGTGTCACCGATATTTTTCATCTTTGCAAAAGAGCACAATAGATTTTTTGTAAATGTGTAAATTGAAAAAGGAATGTGATTTAGAAATGAAAATCCTTAAATTAGATTAGTTATGCGAAGAATGAAAAACTTTATGTTTTCCGGACTGCTGTTGGCGGCAGTTTCGGTGAGCGCGGAAGTTCCTCCGTCCATTCATGTAGACGGGAAGAATTTGACAGACACCCATGGCAACAAAGTGGTGTTGCACGGCGTGATGGATACGCCAAGCCCTTATTTTAATAATTACCGTTGGGGGAATGCTGCCAACGATGCTACCAAAAAGGACTGCATCGAGTATTTCGACAAGCTCTTCACGGCTATTACGGATTCCACGCAGGGAGCCTATTGCAATGTGTTCCGGCTTCATTTGGATCCTTGTTGGACGAATGATCCTAACCTTCCCGTTACGGGAGAAGAAACCGGCGAGGCCAATATCTCGCAATTCAGTGAGAAACGGCTTCGCACGTATCTGTCCACGCTCTATTGGAAAATCATAGAAAAGGCATTGGACCATGGGCTTTATGTAGTCGTGCGTCCTCCCGGCGTATGCCCCGGTGGCATCAAAGTAGACGGGTACTATCAGGACTACCTGCTGAAGGTGTGGGACATCGTTTCGAGCAATACCAACATCAAGAAACATAGCGGGCAGGTGTCCATTGAATTGGCCAACGAACCAGTGAACATTTACGATGCCGACAGTTTGGAAAGCGCACGCGCCCCGTATGATTTCTTCCAACCCATCGTGGACAAGATACGTGCCAACGGTTTCGACGGTATCATTTGGGTGCCCGGGACGGGATGGCAGAGCAATTATACTTGTTATAAGAGCAATCCCATCGAAGGCTATAATATAGGCTACGCTGTGCATGCCTACGTGGGATGGTATAATAACAGCGACGAGAATGCCAATGGGGAAACGTTCATCCAAGAGTTCGGAAAGGCGGTGCCGGTAGTAAATACGAACCCCGTCATTATCACCGAAGTCGATTGGAGTCCGGAGAAAGAAGGAGAAGGGCACTATGACGAGCACGGTAACTGGGTTCCAGCCAACTGGGGAACATGGGCCACTGGGTCTACTTCCAAATGGGGCAACGCTTATAAGGCCGTACTCGACCATTACGGGAACGTCAGCATGACACTTTCCGGAACGGCGTGCTACATCGACATCGATAAATATCTGGCAGATGGTACGGTGGCCCCGGCCTTTGAAGGTAACCCCGAAGCTTGCGGAAAGGCCACTTTCGACTGGTACGCCGATTATGCCAAGGTGGATTTCGCGCGTCCGGACTTTACAAACGTGTCTACCAACCAGACTACGGACGGCAAGAAGTTCATCAATCCCGTATTGGCTTCGGATTTCCCGGATCCGGACGTGGCACGCTTGGGCGACACCTATTATATGGTATCGACCACCATGCATCTCTTCCCCGGTGCCACGATTCTGAAATCATATGATTTGGTCAATTGGGAGTATTGCGCACAACCGTTGGAACAGCTTTCCACCGCAGACAAGTACAGCCTTATCGGCGGAAAGGACTCATACGCCCAAGGGATGTGGGCCGCAGCACTGACAGCCCACGAAGGCAAGCTTTATTTGCTTATCAATGGCAATGACGCAGGAGGTTACATGCTTTCTACCGACGACCCGGAAGGAGCATGGCAAATGCAGAAATTGGAACGGAGTTATTATGACCCGGGGCTGCTTTTTGAAGGTGATAAGGTGTATGTGGCCTGCGGCATCGGTAACATCGACATCTGTGAATTGGACAAGAATCTGAAATTCAAGAAGTCGACCACAGTGCTGAGGGACAAGCCCGGATTGGAAGGCAGCCACCTTTATAAAATAGGGGATTATTATTACATCTATGCCACGTATGGCGGATGGCCGTCTGGGCAAGCCATATTCCGCTCCAAGGACATCACCGGACCGTATGAGGAGAAGATGCTCATAGAGAAGACCATCAACGGGCAGCCCAATACCGTACATCAAGGAGCGTTGGTAGAGACACCGACTGGAGAATGGTGGACGATGCTGATGGAGGACAAAGGTGCCATCGGGCGCTTGCCGAGCCT
>ENA-OPMG01001941-OPMG01001941.1-human-gut-metagenome-genome-assembly--contig:-NODE-1941-length-10729-cov-3.833708_pt1 | contig 10729 bp, 5 predicted proteins | sample MGYA00241522_ERZ501741 | MGnify/ENA primary metagenome ERZ501741 (study PRJEB25962, sample SAMEA2042616) | human gut metagenome | biome: human gut; feature: human-associated habitat; material: faeces...
AACAGGACTTCATGTAAAAATTCCGTTTATCGACAAAATTTCAAAGAAAGTTTCACTAAAAGAGCAAGTGATCGACTTCCCTCCACAGCATGGAGTGAATAAAACGATACCTTCTTCTAAATCTTAAAAAGCAAGAGTATATCGAGAAATTGAGAATAATCAATAACAGTTACTTATTTAATATTTTTAACATCTGAGCCATTGGGCTCTTTTTTTATGCCTAAAATTCTTGTAAACTCATTTTTCGTGTTACAAGAATGGGTGTCGAAAACGCTAGAATAGACAGAGTGAGAGAAGTTGGGACTAATCCGAGTAGAGTAAAACAAAAGTTCGCTTTCAACATTATGCAGGGGAAGTATGCCTTCTTTAACAATTACATTATTATTCCGCAAAAAATCAGAGGAACTGCTAAGAACGAAGTTTTAAACTTCATTTCTTAGCAGTACCGAATAGATGTGTAATGAATGTCGGATAACTGGATTGTGCGGAACTTGGAAAATGCACTGCAAGTCATGGACTATGTGTTGTTGATTTTGTTTTTTTCGTAGTGGGAGTTGTGAGAACCTACAGTTTCCTTACAGAACTGAAAAAGTCCGAGTACGCTGTAAAGCTGTTTGTTCATATTGCGATTGCAAAGGGTTTGATTAACCATGGTATGTAACTGATGATGGAGATTTCGAAAATTATCCAAGGTGTTGTCGGTACGAGTATGACTTCGCCGGGTTTGGAACGCCGCAGACAATTGTGTTGTCGCAGGAGAATGTCGCAGTGGTGTATTACTGCAGATTCTTTGAGTCTACACCCTTGTGAGTGGTAATGTTTATCAGCGACCTGTTCATTTGGTGAGCTGATTTTCAATATGCTCATTTTGGTCGGCACGGTGAAAACGGCAGAACGTCTTGTGAAGAAGATTGTGCGTATATAACTTAAATTTGAAAGATAAAATCAAACTTTTTGATTTTATCTGTTGTATTTCTTTAAAATTGGTGGTATACTATAGATGAAATATACGGAGGTGATTTTGATGATGATTGAATTTCGCTTCAAAAACTATCGTTCTTTTCGAGACGATGCGGTGCTTTCTATGGAAGCAACCGGGCTGAGTTCTTTTAAAAGCTGCTTAATTCCACTGACATCCACAGTAAAGTTGCTTCCTGCAATTGCGATTTACGGTAAAAACGGCGGCGGAAAAAGTAATGTGATTCGTGCTTTTTGGTTGGCTGTGCAGTTTATCCGAAACGCACAGAGAACGCAGCACGAGCATGCTGCTATTCCTGTAAATCCGTTTGCGCTGAACGACTATTCAAAGGATGAACCTACGGAGTTTGCATTCGAGTATACTTCGGGTGGCATAAAGTATTGGTATAGCTTCGCCGCTACACGCGAGAAGATTTACGCAGAGTGTCTCTACCATGCACCAAAAGGACAGAAAGCTTTAGTGTTCAAGCGTACCGGGCAGCACTTCGATTTCACAGAGGATAAATCAAAGCGACTGTTGATCGGCGAAATGGTCGCTGAAAACCAGCTATTTTTCTCGGTGGCATGCACTATGAACGATGCGTCTTGCGTTTCTGCTATGCGGTGGTTTCGGAATCAAGTGTTCTTTTCACGTGATTATTCTGATATTCCCCGGCAGTTGATTGAGTATTCGGAAGATAAGAATATGCTAAAGGTAATTTCAGACTATGCAAAGGTAGCAGACTTGGGTATTTTGGATATGCAATTTGAGTTTAACAGCAATGAGATTCAAGATGACGAAAGTCTGCCTGATAACATTCCGGATGGCATAAAGGCTGCACTGATGCAGTTTATGCATACCCTCGCTGAGACCTCCAACAATGGAGAGACACGCCTGAAAATGGGCGAGGTTTCTGCAAAAGCCAGTCACCAAGGCGAAAACCGTGATGGACAGAAAGCGACTTACGCGCTGGAACTTTCCGATGAGTCAGACGGTACACGTAAATTGATGGCACTGGCTCCTGCAATCGAATCTGCGTTGCGCACCGGTGGCATCTTACTGGTGGATGAACTGGAGCGTGAGCTTCACCCTATACTGGTGAACTATATCATTGCAAAGTTCCAGAGCAAAACCGCAAATCCAAATGGTGCACAGATCGTTTTTACTACACACAATACGGAGCTGATGAATCTGGAACTACTGCGAAAGGATCAGCTGTATTTTGTCGATAAGCGTGATAAAGACGGTGCTTCTGAGTTGTATACGATTAGTGAATTTTCTACCCGCACGACTGAAAATATCCGTAAAGGATACCTTGTTGGCAAATATGGCGCAACGCCGGATGTTGAAATCGAGGAGGTGGAGTAAATGCCACGTCCTACCAAAAGAAGCAAACCTTATATCGTGGTGTTCTGCGAAGGGAAAAGCGAACAGGTCTACACGGACTTTCTGAGAAAAGAATTTAAAGATGTTGCGTCAATCAAGCGCCCAGCCTCTACCGGACTTTTTGATGAGGCTGATAATAAATTTAAAAAGGACAAGAAGTATCGTGATAATGCTGAAGTAACTGATGAGGTATGGTTCTTTTTTGATGTGGAAACAGCAGATGTTGGACTGTGGGATGCCCGGATGAAAATTATCAAACGGCTTCGCTCACTGCGAAAAAAGCCCGGAATTAAGGTTCGACTTTTGATGACGACCGGCTGTATTGAGTATTGGCTGATGTTGCACTACGACATGTATGTGCCATCAATTCAAACCGTTGCCGAAAAGCAGCGGGTGATGGATCGCTTGCTTGCTAAAGAACCGAATTACCAGAAGGGTGATGCCGATGTAACAGCGAAAATCGCACAGAATTATCCGACGGCAGTTAGCCATGCGCGGCAGACGGTTTCTAAATTACTTCAGCAAGGATTGCCTGGCATGGAGGATACAGACGAACGAAACTGCTGGCTTTGCCAGAAATGTCTAACCTTTTCTACTGTCTATGAAGCAATCGACTTTTTAACCGGTTTGCAATAGCAATCTGTTAAAGTGTCATAGAAGAAATCGAATGGCACTTTTTGTGCTATGAAAAAGAGTTTGTAAAAAAACAGCCTAACAAAAAACAAGAAGGCACATAACCGTTATCACTTCGGTTATGTGCCTTATGTGGTATAATAAATTTGTAAACAATTTATAAATCTTATTAACATGGAACTATCGCAGAATTGAAGATAATCAATAACAATTACTTATTTAATATTTTTAACATTTGAGCCATTGGGCTCTTTTTTTATGCCTAAAATTCCTGTGAACTTGTTTTTTCGTGTTGCATCAATTCAACAAAAAGTAGTTCGACTTGCTTACGATCTTATAAAAAATCAAGCCTGAGTTGATTGAAACAAACGCATAGTTACGCATGCGATGTTTGTTTTTCTATCACTTAACAATATTGAGTTTGAGAACATACAACAAGATTTATCGGATGAAATATTGAAAATTGCAGATGAAAGTTTAGAGTATTAAGATTTACTGCATTTGATCATTATACACCAAACCTAAAAATCACTCTTATGTGATGACTCTTTTTATTATTCTTAAAGGTTGTTGTGAATTTTATTATGGGAGGATAGGCAAGACTCATCAAATTATATGTACTGCCCTTTTATACAAAAAGTTTAGTAGTATGATTTTAGAGTTGCTATGAGTTGAAAGACTTGTAGCGAGTCTTTTTGTGTACAAAGCAGAAAAAATGTACATAAAAATATTTATCAGGTTATTTACTTACTAATAAAAGTGATATATAATAACAATCGCTGCTATTCTTAATCTAAAATATTTGATTATATATGTTAATAGCTTGCAAAATACACGAAAGGAGTAATGACTATGGTTGAAAAGAAGGTGGAAAACATTAAAATTTAATTTAAAACCATATTTTAGGAGGAAAACTATGAATCAAACAATGAAAAAACTATTTTCGGTAGTATCAATAACTTTGTGTGCAACAATTGGGTTATCGCTACCGCTTGAAGTATATGCTTCAACTCTACCGGAAAAAGAGAATAACTACTCATCATTTAACAATGTTGTCGGAGAAAATCCCGAAGAAAGCAAAATTGTCAAAGAGATTGCGGACAAAAGAACAGAAAATTCAAAAGAATTTTTGCTTGAAGACGGAACAAAAATGATTGCTCAGTACAACGAACCTGTCCACTACAAAGACAGCAAGGGTAAGTGGGTTGAATATAACAATACTTTATCGGAGGATAAGACTGCATCTCCGGACGAAGCGGGCGATTCTTCATATACAAACAAAAGCAGTGATATTTCGGTCAATCTTTCAAATAAAGCTAAGTCAAAAAATATGATTTCACTGCAATCAAACGGATATAAAATCAGTTGGGGTTATGACAATGCAGGCAAGAGCAAAGCTGATGTAAAGAAAAATAACGAAAAAACAAGCGGTAATGATAAATTTACTACGCTTAAAAATATAACAACAGAAACTTTGTATAAGGATGTTTTCAGCGATGTTGACTTGCAGTATTTTGTTACTACAACCGGCATTAAAGAAAACATAATTCTCAAAAGTGCAAAGGCTCAAAATGAATTTACATTGAATTACAAAATTCCGAACCTTACCGCAAAGCAAAAAGATGATAAAACAATCACACTTTCAAATAAGGACGGAAAAGAAATATACACAATCTCAGCACCGTATATGTATGATGCAAAGGGCAGTACAAGCACTCAGATGAAGATTGAGATTGTAAAGCAAAAAGGCTCAAATCTTCAGGTTAAGCTGACCGCCGACTATGCTTTCATTCATACAATCGGCAGAGTATTCCCTGTTACGATTGATCCTGAGATTACAACTACTCTCAAAAGTGAGCTTACATTTTATGAGAATGCTAACGGCTCAGTAAATAGTTACGGACCGTACTATACATCTAAAAATTCATATGCTATTTGTACTGTAAATAATCTTCCGAAACTTGGAAACGGAGAAGAGGTTATAAGTGCCAAATATAGTTTTGAAACAGAAAACGGCAGTAATTTGTTTGCTGATGAGGGCGAAAACCCTATCATTGTGAATGCTCATAAGCTTACATCTGCTTCAAATGGGAATGTAAAATACGATTCAAAAGTCCTTGATTATGATTCTCTTACATATGAAGATAATCGGTATTTGACATTTGACCTTACAAACACTTTTAGAGGTTGGTATAGCGATACCAATACCAAAGGTTTTGTCATGGAGGCACTTGATACAGTCGGTTCAAAAAAAGTCGTATTTAAGTCTTATACAAAAACATCTACAACACCTGCCTTAACGCTTATCTACAAAGATTTCACCGGCACAGAGAGCAATCTTTCTTATCATACAGTCAATGTCGGCACTAACGCACAGGCGGCTGTATCGGATTACCTCGGCAACCTTGTAATTAACCAAACTTTGTATGAGGGAACAGGTTCAAGAATGCCATTGAGCATTACTGCAACATACAACAGCATTAACAAGGACACAGCCTTTGAAAACGGTTCTGCAAGCGGTTACGGGTGGCAGTTCTCATTTAATCAGTATGTAAGAGAAGTGACTGACAAAAACCTTACCAAAGCAGGCTACAACTATATCTATACCGATGCTGACGGTACGGATCATTATTTCAAACTTGTTGAGGGCGAAACAGCTAAATGGGAAGATGAGGACGGTTTAGGTCTTACACTAACCAAAGATGAAAACAACATTTTCATTGATAACGGTTCAACAACTCAGACTTACGATTCAACCGCAAACGGCGGCAAACTTCTCTCTGAAAAAGACGAACACAAGAATACTATCACATATACCTATACCGACGGTGACTTAACTAAAATCACAGACGGTTCGGGCAGAGAAGTTCAGTTAAAATACAAGAGCAGTACCGACGGCAAAAAGGTTGTAAAAAGAATTACAAAGCCTGATGGCACTGGGATTGATATTGCTTATACAACCGCAAAGGATAAGGTTACTTCAATTTCATTCAATGACGGTCACACTTCACGATTTGAATATGACGATAATTATAACCTGATTTCAATTTCGGGTGTATCTGACAGCTATATGAAATCCCTGCCGACACATAAATTTACCTACACAAACGGTAAGGTAACTAATATCACCGAATACGGTACGGACGGCACAGAGGGCAATCACCTTAACATAAGCTACAAAGCCGACAATACAACCGTGTTTACAGATAAGCAGGGACACAGCGAAACCCATATTTTCGATAACAGCGGTTCAACTGTTTCTGTCCTCAATTCAAACGGTTATGCGACTTCGTCTGAAAATACAGGACTTGTAATTAACAACAGTGCAAACGCATACACTAAAAACTACATCACAGAGTCCTCACAGCAGACAGAAGTTGGCGGAGGCAAATATTACTTCGTGTCAAACGGTGCAAAGGGTAGTATAACAAGCACAGGCGGTAAAGTAACAGTCGATAATTCTGCAGCAACAGAAGAGGACGGTTACTATCAGTATCTCGGAACAACTTCACTCAAGGTTGAAAATCCGACAAGTGAGAATAACTCCGCATTCTTTACAGGCTTTGCTCATCAGTTCAAAGGAACAACCTTCAATGGCAAGGATGTAACTTTCTCCGCATATGTAAAGACAAAGAATGTAAAGCAAATTTACAGTGGCGGTTCAGTCGGAGCAATCCTCAAAGTTAAGTGCCTTGATTCATCAGGCAAGACTGTAAAAGAAATCAACAGTATCGGACTTACAGGCACACTTGATTGGCAGAGAATCAGCGTAACAGCAAATGTGCCGAGTACAACAGCGTCAATCCGTGCGTATGGCTTGATTAGATATGCATCGGGTACAGCTTGGTTTGACTGCATCCAGTTTGAAGAGGGTAATTGTGCCAATAACTTCAACGCTCTTCAAAACAGCGATTTCAGCTCAAATGACAACTGGCTCACAGAAGAAAACAAGAGCATTTCAGCCAACAAAGGAACTGTAACAATAGGCGGTACAGCAGGTGCATTTGATGATGAAAATGCCGATTCATCAAGCGATGACTCGACAGATGAAACACAGCCGTCAACATACACGAAAACCGTTACAGAAACTGAACCTAATGACAGTATCACTACATATGATGATTACGGCAACGCAATCAAGTCAGAGCAGGGATTTGTAACAAGAACTGTAAAGAAAACCTATGAGGTTGAAGAAAGTGAAACAACGGAAGAAGTTACAAGTCCGAGTGATTCTGATAATTCAGCCGATAATGACGATTCAGACACTTCTTCTGATGATAACTCATTAGGTAACAAATATATCTATCAGAATGTAAAAGTAGGCAGAGCGGGAGTATCGTTTAAAATTAACGGTACAGCAAAGTCAAATTCAGTTCCGCTTTCAAATGAAAACAGAACATTTGGCATTGCACTCAATATTTACTACAATAACAGCAGTACACCTGAGTTCCATTATCAGAACTTTAGTGCAAACACAGACGGTTACCAGCAGGTGTCACTTTCTGTTACTCCTGAAAAAACAAATGAAGTTGTAAATTATATTGCATTTGCGTTTGTTTACGCTTATAATGAGAATGAAATGACGGTTGATAATGCGGAAGTAAACATTTCACCGTTAATTCAAAGCTCCGAAGATTCTAAGAATGAAACTTCTGAAAAAGAGGCTGTTGACGAAGAAGTCTTATCTGAAAGTATTGATAAAACAAAGCCGTATATGCAGACAAGCTCTGAATATGACAGCACAGGCAACTATGTAACTTCCGAAACAAATGAGCAGGGAAGTACAACAAAGTATTCTTATGATGCAAACGGTAACAAAACTGCTGTAACAGACGGAAACGGCAATGTAACTAATTATACCTATGATACGAACGGAAATGTATTGTCCATAAAGAACGGTACTTCCGGCAACGAGTATTCTTATACGGGTACAAACTCTGTATCAAAAATTACTCATAACGGTTTTAGTTATTCATTTAATTATGATGTATTCTATAACCTTCTTTCAACTAAAATAGGCAATGTTGCAATTACAAGCAATACCTATAACAGTAACGGCAATCTCGCAAAAACAACCTACGCAAACGGTGATTATTTTGAATACACCTACGATGATTACGGTAATATTTCTTTAATCACAGGCGAAACAGGCAAAATTGCCGAGATGATTTACAACAAGCAAGGTCTTGTTACAAAGGCAGTTGACTATTCAAGCGGCGAAACCTCATATTACTACTACACATTTGACGGTTCGCTTGAAAGCGAATATCGCACATCATCTGACGGCAGTCTTACTCATTATATTGTTACCGATTCAAACGGTAATACAGTTGAAAAGACATCTGTAAACGGTCAGACAAAGACCATTACAACAGGCACAGATAAAGACGGAAAGTCATTTGTAAGCAATGACGGTGTAACTAACGAAACATCAACCGATGATTTTGGAAGAGTGTCAACTGTAACAACAAAACAGAACAAGAGCGATACCGTATTTACAAAGCAGTATTCTTATTACCACGGTAGCGAAAGCAATGCTACTACCAATATGGTTGGCGGAATCAGCTATAAGTTGAGTTCTGATAAGGTGCTTGGCTACAGCTATAATTACAACGATACAGGTAATGTAGAGAATGTGTATGAAAACGGTAAAAAGGTAGCCGTATATACATACGATGAACTAAATCAGCTTGTATGGTATGCAGATACCCGAACAGGTCGCTATATCAGAATAGTTTATGATAACTACGGTAACATTCAAAAAATGGAATCGTATTCACTCGGAACTAACTGGGCACCTGTAAAATTACTTGAAACAAGAACTTATTCATATGGCGACACTAACTGGAAAGATAAACTTACTGAGTTTGACGGCGACAGTATTACATATGATAAAAACGGCAATCCATTGACATACCGTGATGATATGACTTTTGAGTGGGAGAACGGAAGAATTCTCAAGGATATAACCACTTACGATAAAGCCATTCAGATGAGCTATGACTCAAACGGTATGAGAACGCAGAAGTCTGTTGACGGAGTGAAAACTAATTATTACTACGATAGCAGTAATAACCTTTTCGCACTCACTCAGGGCAGTGATACGCTGTTCTTTTACTACGATAATTCGGGTGAAGTAATGTCAGTTTCCTGCAACGGAACAATGTATTTCTACATCAAAGACCTGCAGGGCGATATTACCGAAATCGTTGATAAGGATGGCAAAGCAGTCGCAAAGTATGCCTACGATGCGTGGGGTAATATGCTCACCGAAAACAACGGCACACTCACAGTCGGCAAACTGAACCCGTTCCGCTATCGCAGTTATGTTTATGACGAAGAAACAGGCTTGTACTATCTCCAAAGCCGTTATTATGACCCACTCACAGGCAGATTTTTAAATGCGGATGTTTATTGTGACACCGAGTCAGGAACTCCGCTAAGTACAAATATGTTTGCTTATTGTGAGAATAATGCAATAAATAATGTTGATTATTCAGGAAACTCACCAAAGAGCAAGAATATAATTTCAAATAGCTATAGTGGAAGTACAAAAAACGGATTTAAAATTACAAGTAAAATAAACATAAATAAGAAAAAATATAATATTTATTCCACTTTAACTAAAAAAGGCGTGCTTAAATTTTATTTTGACAGAAATCCTAATTACTCAACATTGTTCAATATGGGTAGAACGAGAATTGTTGCGGAAGCTATATTTAAAGCAATTAAAAGTATAAATAAAAAATATAAGAAGAAATATTTAAAAGGAAGGACAATTCCAGGAATTAATTCTGAAATATCATGGCATTATAGGGCTTATAACTTGAGAATAGCTGTTAATCATGCTAATCCTGCTGACTTAGGCTCTACAGATAAGAAAAACTCTGGATATGATTCGAATGCTTGGATTTTTGAACCTAAAATTAATTGGGGTGATGAGAAATTATGATCATGAAATCAGTTAAAAAATATAAACAAGCTATCGCTACAACGATAATATTATTTTTGATTATTCTGATTTATTTACTTGTATCGATAATTTCTGAAACTTTAGATTTTCATTTATACTTTGGATGGAAAGAGGTGCGTGTCAATAGCACAATGTCATTTAAAGTACCTGATAACTGGGAACAGGGAGAGAAAAATGGCTTATTGTATTTCTGTGATAAAAGTGATAATAGAAAGATTTTTTTATTTCAAAGTAGAGTAGGTGATTGTTTTCAGATAGGCGATTCAATAAAAATTGACGATAATACGACAGAGGATAACATTTGCAGTAATAACTTTTTCAACGCTGTAAGTATTAATAGCTCCGTGAATTCATTGGGAACAATGACAGGTGAGGCATTAGTTTCTTTTGACGGAAAATCACAGGTTGAAGATTATATAGAATTTTACAATCAAGATAATGTCATCACATTGTACACTTACGGAAAAGCAGTGGATAGTAAGATTTTAGACAAGATAGCGGATTCTGCGAAGTACACTGAAAAATAAAAAACAGGTTTATTTCTGCAAAAAGTTGTAAAACAAACTGCGTTTTAGTTGTTGATGAGGTTCTTAGAGCCTCATCAACAACTAAAGTAAGAACTTTTGTAACTATTCTTATGACGGAGCAGGAAACCTGCAAAATAAATATGAACAGGTTCTTGATCCAAACTACGGTTATCCTACAGGAACACAGCATGGTAATACATATGAGTACACCGATACAAGCTGGAAGGATAAGCTGACAAAGGTTAACGGCAG
>ENA-OPMG01001948-OPMG01001948.1-human-gut-metagenome-genome-assembly--contig:-NODE-1948-length-10705-cov-2.194460_pt1 | contig 10705 bp, 10 predicted proteins | sample MGYA00241522_ERZ501741 | MGnify/ENA primary metagenome ERZ501741 (study PRJEB25962, sample SAMEA2042616) | human gut metagenome | biome: human gut; feature: human-associated habitat; material: faeces...
TGCTGCGGCGGATAGCGAGTGGACGAAGAAAATTGCAGAAGAACCTCTTTCCCGGAAAAACCGTTATAGTAAGGATGATTCAGATTAGAAAAAATATTCCGGGCAAGGAAGCTGCCCGGAGGCAGACCGTAAAAAAACGTGCCTGCTTTAGCCTGCCGGATAGAAAAATTGTGGCATAGGAGAGAAAAAAAGTCAAGGCAGGCAGATTGTGTGATTTTTTATGAAAAGTTTATGGAATTTTTATTGTATTTCTGTAGATAGAAGAGTAGAATAGGTCAACGTAATTAACAATGTTAAATATTATCAATGTTAATGAAAAAAATAGACAGGGAAAATCGGCGCTTTGGGTGAGCTCTTTGCACTGCAGGCGCTTTGATACAGGAGGAGAAATGGATGACGCGTTAAAACTGGCGAGAGAATTTGAGCATGTCATGTGCAGGTTTCGGAGGATGGATTATTCTGTACTACATCCCGGAGTTGGAAATATGGAATTTGCAGTGCTGGAGATGATTCATAAGCTGAGTGCGCAGCACGATGCAATTTACGGCGCAGCGATTTCCGATCTGCAGAAAAAAATGGAAGAAGCTCAGGAAAAGCTGGCACAGCAGGAAATTACCGGCACCAGCGGCGGCGGTTTGGTCAAAATAACCCTGAACGGTAAATTTGAAGCCAAAAAAATCGAGCTTGACAAATCGCTGCTGGTTCCGGAAGAAGTCGATATTTTGGAAGACCTCATTTTAGCCGCCTACAACGAGGCTCATGCCAAAGTGGATACGGTTATGGCCGACGGAATGAAAGACGTCACCGGCGGCTTAAATTTGGGCGGTTTAAAGCTTCCTTTTTAAGGTGGATTCGCCGTGGCCGGAAAAGAAATTGAAAAACTGGTAAAACAGATTGCCAAACTGCCCTCGCTGGGAACCCGCTCTTCCCGTCGGATTGTCCTTCAGTTGTTAAAAAAGCGCGAAAATCTGCTTTTGCCGCTGATTGAATCGTTAAACGAAGTGGCCGCCAAAGTCCAAACCTGCGAAATCTGCGGCAATTTTGATACCGAAAGCCCCTGTTCAATTTGCGCATCCGAAAAAAGAGACGGACAACAGCTGTGCGTGGTGCAGGATGTTGCCGATTTGTGGGCTATGGAACGGGTTTCTTTCTTTAAGGGGAAGTATCACGTTCTGGGCGGCGTTTTGTCGGCATTGGACGGCATTGCGCCCGAAGATTTGAATATCGACAGTCTGCTTGCCCGTATCGGTCGGGAAAATGTCAGTGAAATTATTTTGGCGCTGCCCGCTACCGTTGACGGACAGATAACCTCGCATTATCTTGTTTCCCGCCTTAAGGACAGTAATGTCAAAGTAACAACACTGGCTCAGGGAATTCCGATGGGGGCCGAATTGGATTATATGGATGAAGGAACCATTCAGCTGGCGCTGAACTCGCGTAAACAGCTCTGAGAAAATATTGCCGCATATAAGCGGGCAGGGCTTTAATTTTTATGATAAAGGGATATATCAGTTAATGCCGGGGGAAGACAGCGCGTGAGAGAGCTTCCTCCGGCACTTTTTTATATTGAAAAACCGTCCGAAGCGACGTTTTGCTTTTCGGCAGGATAGTTTTTGATGAGCGGAACAAATGCAGCTGCCATTTGCCGGTAAACTTCTCTTTTTATCTCCCAAACCAAATCGGGCGCTTCTTCCAAATCAAACCAGCCGAATTCGTCAAATTCGGGCTCCTCCGTTTTCAAGTTGATCTCGTCTTCCTGTCCGGTAAAATAAAACAGGCTCCAGTATTGTTCCTGTCCGTCGTTGAAAATGCCTCTGGTTCTGAACTTGGCCTTAACTTCTTCCGGAAACTCGTATCTCAGCGGATAATCCAGCGTTTTAACCGCTGTTACGGAATGTACCGAAGTCTCTTCCTTAAGCTCGCGCAAAGCAGCTTCCTGAGCCGTTTCTCCGGCTTCTATCCCGCCTTGGGGAAACTGCCAGCCGTCAGTCTTGGGAAAAATCCGCCGGCACATTAAAACCTTTTTGTCTTGGCGGAAAACAACTGCTGCGGCGTTGGGGCGAAACACTTTTTTCATTATTCTTCCACCACCAGATTGGAAAGCGGAACCAAAGCAAAAGGTTTTGCGATCTCCGTTATATTGCGTTCTTTCATTTCTTCATAACTGAGCTGCGGTGAAAAGCTTTCTATCCATTTGTTCAGAGCCAGAACGGCTATCGGCTTCGGATCGCTGACAATCACGGCATATCCTTTGTCTCGTGCAATCTGTTCAGCCTGTTCCAAAAGTTTTTCAATATTTTGAGCGGAAAAATCGCGGTCAATGACAATATCGGCTCTGGCTCTGGCCAGTTGTCTCACTTTAATTGTCTCAATGCCGTCTTCGCCTGTTGCATTAAGCACAAGTAATCCGCGGTCATGCAGTTCTTGCAGAATGGCGGTTAAATGTTCGGCGTTGCTTTCATCGGCCACGCCTGGCGTAACAATCACGCCGCCGACCGGAGCTCCGATTCCGATGGTTTTTTCCAGTCTTTCGGTATTTTCAGCCAGACTGGCCGTCAGACTGATAGACATCGGCCCGCTGTCCGACTGTAAATAATCTTTGGAAGGAAGCAGCAAATCCATATAAGTTTCATGACCTTCGCTGCGGGCGGCAATAATCTGTTCGGCCTGATCCGGAGCATAAGGCGAAAAGGAAAAACTGACGCCGGACGGCAATCCCTTGTTAATCAAATCGGCATTGCCGCGGTTAAGTCCCATATTCTTGATAACCACCGCAATCCGATTAAAACGGGGCATAACCGAAACTTTGCTGCCGTAAACTTCCCAGGGCTTTTTTTTGCCGTCGGTTTTCGGAAGTTTCAGATTTCCTTTTTCTTCGGTCAAATCGCTGTCTGATCTGACCGCCGGCAAAGGCTGACCGCCGGCACTACCCAATGAAGCCAGATAAGGCGTCCGGGCAATAACGGCTTCCAAGCTGTGCGGATCTTCTTCTTTTTGCGGCTTGGCTGTCGTTTCGGCCTGGGCGGCTTCTTCTCCGACACTTACGACCTCTTCGGGCTTTTTGCTTTTTTTGTTTCTGTCCGGCAGCGTAATAACGTACTTGGGAGACTGGTTATGCGTATCATACATAATCCGGTCTATCTTAGAGCGGTAAATCGGCTCGCTCTTCTGTTCGGCAGACTGATAACCGATACCGATTATTCCTGCCAGAGTAATCAGCACCACCAGAATTAAGATTTTTTTCTGACGGATAAATTCAATCAAGCCTATTTCCTTTTGTCTTCCAAACCTTCGTTATACAATCCTAACGCCTTAACCAGATCAATAGCGCGGGAGAGCTGATAGTCTTTTGCCAGTTCTTCGGCTTCGGCCTTTTTCTGGTCTGCGTTTTTGCTGTTTTTATCGCCGGAGGTTTCATTTTTCAGAGCGTTGCTGAATTCTGCTTCGCTGAAACCGACCCCGGTATCCAGAACTTCGACTTTGGCTGGTTTAACCTCAATGTCCGGTTCAATGCCCTTTGCCTGAATGGAACGTCCCGAAGGTGTGTAATAACGGGCAGTGGTCAGGCGCATGGCTCCGTATTTGCCCAAAGGAATCACCGTCTGCACGGAACCTTTGCCGAAAGATTTTTCACCCAGAATAATCGCCCGTTTATGATCCTGCAATGCGCCGGCCACAATTTCCGAGGCTGAAGCCGAACCATCATTGATAATCACCACAATCGGCAGCCCTTTGGCAATATCGCCTTCTTTGGCGGTGTATTTGACTGTATCTTCTTCATTGCGTGAACGGGTCGAAACGATTTCACCCTTATCCAGGAACAAATCGGAAACGTTGACTGCCTGGTCAAGCAGGCCGCCCGGATTGTTGCGTACGTCGATAACAACGCCTTTCAGTTTGTCGCCCAGTTTCTTTTTGGCATCTTTAATTGCCTTGGCGGTCATCGTGTCGACATCTTCGCTGAAAGAGGAAATGCGGATATAAACCACGTCATCGGCTTTGATGCTGTTTTTAACCGACTGTATTTTAATTTCCTCGCGTTTGAGGGTAACTTCCAGCGGTTTTTCGTTAATCCGGCGAATGGTCAGTTTGACTTTGCTGCCGATTTTGCCGCGCATTTTATCAACCGCATCGTTCAGCGTCATGCCCATCACGGCTTCGCCGTCAATATTGGTAATATAGTCGCCCGGTTTTAATCCCGCTTTGGAAGCCGGCGTATCGTCAATCGGCGAAACAACCTTAACCACGCCGTTTTCCATGGTGACTTCAATGCCCAAACCGCCGAATTTCCCTTTGGTTTGTTCGCTCATATATTTAAAACTCTGGTCATCCAGAAAACTGGAATGCGGATCCAGCGAAGACAACATGCCGTTAATGGCGGATTCAATCAGCTTTTTGTCCGAAACATCTTCCACGTATGAAACTTTTGCCCGTTCCATAACTTCGCCGAACAGGTTCAGCAGTTCATAAGTGTCGGCGTCTTCCGTCTGGGCTTTGGACTGCTTCGTCGCTTCGGCCAAAGGCGAAACCAGCATGAGGCATAAAAGAGAAACTGTCAAAATAGATGTTTTTTTCCGCATATTTTCCATTCCTTAAAACTAATTAGCAAACCACGAAATCGGATTAATCGGATGATTGTTCTTCCGCAGTTCCATATATAACTTGGCATCGCCGTCATCCGGCATCAGCCCGATAGGTTCGCCGGCCAGCAGCAGCTGTCCCAGCTCGCAGTCAATTGAATCCAGCCCGGCCAAAAGCGACGTGTAACCCTTGCCGTGCTCAATAATAATCAAATTGCCGTAACCGCGGAACGGCCCTGCAAAAAGGACTGAACCGTCAAACGGCGCAATAACCTGAGCTTGAGCTCTGGTCTTAATGATAATTCCTTTGGAGCTGACGCCTTTGGCCGTTTCCTGTCCGTAAGCCGTAATAATCGACCCTCTTGCCGGCCGTGAAAGCTTACCCTTGGCTTTTACGAAATTATCCCCGATTTCATTTATAACCTCGGGTTTGAATTTAATCAAGTCGGCAGTTTTAACCTGTTCACGCTTTTGATTTTTCTCGGCTTCTTTTCTTTTTTGTTCTTCCAGGGCTGCCAGCCGCCGTCTTTCTTCTTCCTGTTTGCGGCGTTTTTCCTGCTGTTCTTTTTCCAGCTTGCTCAGCAAATCACGCAAATCCTGGGCTTGTCCCGCCAGTTTCTGCACTTTTTTCTTTGCCCTTTCGCTTTTGACTTCCACCGCATTGCGCAGTTTTGATTTGCGTTGAACCAGCGATTTCATCTGTTCGTGCTCGGCTTCCAACACTTTTTTCTGTCTGACAATCCGCGCCATTTGGTTTTCAACCCGCTTTTTCTGCTGTTCTATTTTTTCCAGCTCTTTCCGCAGCCGGGAAGCGTTTTCCTCCAAATACGGCACCGTCTCCCGCAGCAACATCGCGCTGCGGATGATTTCCACCGGATTCAACGGTTGCACAAAAAGGGATTCTGTCGGTTTCAGCGCCAGGTTTTGCAAAGCCGACAGCGTCTTTATCAGATTTTCGTCCTGGGAAGAAAAATTTGTTTGGGCTTGCTGCAAATCATTAGTCAGCTGTTCCAGCTCGGCTTCCATTTTAGAAAGGGATTCCTCGCTGTTTTGAATCATTTTGGCTGATTTAATCATCTGTTGATTGACGTCTTTCAGCTCCCGGCTGATTTGGGAAGCCTGTTCCTGCAAACGCTGGTGTTCCAGATTTTGCGCTTTAACCTGTTGCTCCACCTGTTCCAGCTCTTTGCGGGAAACATTGGCGGCTTCGGCCACGCCAGACAAGAGGCTGAAAAGCCCCAGGCCCGTCAAAATGATTTGCTTTAGCCGCTGTAGTCTCATATCCGTCCGTTATTTAACCAGCAGGGACTGTCCGTTCATTTCCTTCGGCTGCGGAATATTCAGCAACTCCAGCAAAGTCGGGGAGATGTCCGCCAGTTTGCCGTCTTTCATGGCGGTAATCTCTTTCGGTCCGTTGATTAAAATCGCCTGAACTTTGCCGACGGTGTGTGCGGTGTAAGGTTCGCCGGTTTTCTCGTCAACCATCTTTTCCGCATTGCCGTGGTCGGCAGTCACCAGCAGAACGCCGTCAACGTCTTTAATTGCTTTAACGACACGCCCCAGACATTCGTCCACGGCAGCCACCGCTTTCAAAACGGCATCCATTTTGCCGGTGTGTCCGACCATGTCGCCGTTGGCAAAATTACAAATAATCACGTCAAATTTTTTGTTTTCAATCGCGTCAACCAGGTTATCGGTTACTTCATAAACGCTCATTTCCGGTTTCAGGTCATAAGTCGCAACTTTCGGGCTCGGAACCAGAATGCGGCTTTCACCCGGAAATTCTTTTTCCTCGCCGCCGTTAAAGAAGAAGGTAACATGGGCATATTTCTCGGTTTCGGCAATACGCAGCTGCGTCAGTCCATGGTCGGCCACCACCTCGCCGAAAATATTTTTCAGGGCTTCCGGCCCAAACATGGTTTTCATGAAGCGGCTGTGGTCAACCGAATATTCGGTCAGGCCGACAGCCATTGAAAGCCTGATTTCTTTTTTGCGGGCAAAGCCGGTAAATTCCCGGTCTGCCAAAGCATACAGAATTTCCCGGGCGCGGTCGGCGCGGAAGTTGGCCATTAAAACCGCATCTCCTTCTTCAAAACCTTTATAATCGCCGATAACGCAGGGAACAACGAACTCGTCGGTTACGCCGTCTTTATAAGAAGCGGCAATCGCTTCGTCGGCACGACATGCTTTCCTTCGCCCAGAGCAATCGCATTATAGGCTGCTTCAACGCGATCCCAGCGTTTATCGCGGTCCATGGCATAAAAACGTCCTGAAATCGTTGCAATTTTAACTCCGTTAAAAGCAGCAATGTCTTTTTCAAATTCGGCCAGATATTCCTGCGCGGAAGAAGGCGGCGTATCGCGACCGTCCAAAAAGGCATGAACATCGACTTTAACCTTGTTTTCAGATAAAATACGGCACAAAGCGACGATATGATTCATCGAGGAATGAACGCCGCCGGGCGACATCAGCCCCATCAAATGGCAGGTTTTGCCGTTTTTCTGCAAATCGGCGATCAACTCTTTCAGAACCGGATTTTCTTTAATGCTGCCGTCTTTGATTGCCTGGTCGATTCTGGGCAAGTCCTGCATGACAACGCGTCCGGCACCCAAATTCATGTGACCGACTTCTGAGTTGCCCATCTGTCCTTCCGGCAGACCGACCGCCAGCCCGTAGGCTTCGATCAGGCTGTGCGGATATTCTTTCAGATAGCTGTGCCAGTTTGGCGTATGGCCGTTTTCAATGGCGTTGTCGGGGGTAACCGGCTGACGATAGCCCCAGCCGTCCAGAATCAGTAACATAACGGGTTTTTGTGTCATTATATTTCTCTCTTTCAACAATATAATCAGCACCGTTTTCCGGGCTGATTGTCACGATGATAAAACTTCTTCGTATTATATATAATAAATGATAATAAAAAAGCACTAATTTTATCGTTTATGCAGAAATTTTTGCCGTTTTTCTCCGCCTGTTTCCGGCAGAATTGCTCTTCCCGCCCAAGGGGTACGCCGGTTCGGCTTTTATGTAAGGCTAGTCACGGCTTTCATGTGCGGCCAGCATAACTTTGCGCCAGATTTCCGCCGGCACCGAACTGCCGCCGACCCCTTTCATCGGCGAGTTATCGTCATTGCCTACCCAGACGGCGGCGATATATTTGTCGGTAAAGCCGACGAACCAGGCGTCGCGATAGTCCTGAGACGTTCCGGTTTTTCCGGCGGCAAAAAACGGCAGTTTGGCTCGCCGACCGGTGCCGAATTTAATTACGTCTTCCAGCATGTCAGCCATATTTTCCACGGCTTTCCCGTCTAAAATCTGATTTTCGCCGTCGCTTTCGCGCATATAAAGCTGATAACCGTCGCGGCTGTAAATTTCTTTAATTGCGTAAGGCCAGGTTGCATAACCGCCGTTGGCAATCGCCGAATAGGCCACCGCCATGTCAATGACTTTCACTTCAAACGTTCCCAAAGCCAGCGACGGACTGTTTTGAATCGGGGTGGTAATGCCCATTTTTTTGGCCGTGCGGATAATTTCCGGTTTAGACAGCTGCTGCGCCAGATTAATGGTAGCCAGATTGTACGATTTGGCCAAAGCCTCGGTTAAAGTAACTTCGCCGTGATATTTTTTGTCGATGTTTTCCGGCTGCCAGTCGCCGATACTGAGCGGAAAGTCGCCAATGGTATCGCCCGGTTTATAGCCGTTTTGCAAAGCGGTCAGATAAACAAAGGTTTTGAATGCCGATCCCGGCTGCCGCAAGGCATTGATTGCCCGGTTGAACTGGCTTTTTTGATAGTCAACGCCGCCGACCATCGCTTTGACGGCGCCGCTCTTGTCCAAAACGACAATCGCTCCCTGGGTTACGTTGCGTTCCTTGTTGGCGCGAATGGTCTCGGTCAGAATTCTGTCGGCCGCCTCCTGAATATGCTGGTCAAGCGTGGTGTAAACGTAAATGTCGTTTTCCCGCTCGCCGATATAGGCATTGACGTCATTATAAACCCAGTCGGCGAAATATTTGCCGCCCTCAACTTTGTCTGAAACCAGAACGCCGGTTTTCATCGTCAAAGCGTGCTGCCGTTCTTCTTCGCTGATGTAACCCTCATCCACCATATTTTGCAAAACGATGCGGGCGCGGCTTTCTGCTCTTTCCGGATTGGCAATCGGATTGTAACGCGTCGGCGCTTTCAGCATTCCGGCAATAATGGCGGATTCTTTCAAATTCAAATCAGCCGATGTTTTCTGAAAATATTTGTTTGCTGCCGCCTCAATGCCGTATGTTCCGGCACCGAGATAAACCCGGTTCAGATACAGAGCCATAATCTGGTCTTTGCTGAATTTATGTTCCAGCCAGAAAGCCAGCAGCAGCTCCTGAATTTTGCGCTTGATGTTTTTGTTTGGGGTCAAAAACAGATTTTTGGCCACCTGCTGGGTAATGGTCGAAGCACCGGCCGGACGGCGTCCGGTGCCGATGTTTTTCAAATTGCCGAGAACGGCGCGAATGATACCGACGTAATCAATCCCCGAATGGCTGTAAAACTTTTTGTCTTCTGCGGCGATAAAGGCATTTTTGACCTGATCAGGAATCTTGTCAACCGGAACGAAAATACGTTTTTCAACCGCATACTCCATCAGCAGCTGACCGTCGCCGGCGTAAAGCCGCGTGGTGACGGCCGGTTCATATTTGGCCAGCTGGTGGTAATCCGGCAGCTCGCCGGCATATTTCCACAGCGAACTGATAACCAGCACGACGGCGATGACGGCAAAGAAAAAAAACGTACTCAGCAGGGAAGACAGGGTCTTAAGCATTACAATTCCACCAAAATTCAAAAACCTTAAAGTTATTTTTGTTCAATCTATTACAATTTACTAAAAATGCAAAAGAAAAATGCCTTTTCCACGCCAAAAATATACCGCTATTCCGAGAAATACCGGCATTTACAATCTCCGTCTTCAGAAGACGGAAGCATGCTGCATGTTGTCAAAATATTTTTCAACGGCCTTGCTGGTCGAAACAGCCAGCTTGCGGCGATAGTCCTTTTGTTTGAGCAAACGTTCTTCCGTGCGGTTGGAAAGGTAGCCCATTTCCAGCAGAACGGACGGAACATCAGGCGCTTTCAAAACCGCAAAACCGGCGAAGCGGTGCGTATTGTCGCGCAGTTTTACCGATTTGCGCATTTCCTGAACCATAAAAGATGCAAATTCGGAAGAACGGTTCATGGTTTCGCGCTGCGCCAGGTTTATCAGAATATCCGAAACCTCTTTGGAATGTTCAAGCAGATTAAGCCCGGCAACGACATCGGCCTTATTTTCGCGTTCGGCCAGAGCGGCAGCCTCTTTGTCTGATGCGGTTTCAGACAATGTATAGACGGAAAGCCCTTTGGCACTGCGGTTGACGGCGCTGTCGGCATGAATGGACATAAACAGGTCGGCATTATATTTGCGGGCAATCTTTACCCGGTCGCGCAGAGGGATAAAAATATCCGTGCTGCGGGTCAGATGAACCTTGTACCCCTCTTTCTCCAAAATCACTTTCAGTTCTTTGGCCATGGCCAGAGTGATATTTTTTTCATAAACGCCGGAATAGCCGATGGCTCCCGGATCTTTGCCGCCGTGTCCAGGGTCAAGGACGATGATTTTCTTTTTATTGACGGTTTTGGCTTTAGACGACGACTTGGAGGAAGACGACGAATAGCTTCCGGCAAAAGAATTTTCGTTACTGAGAGCGTATTTGCTGCCGACCTTGGAGGAAAACTCCCGTTCGGAAGCTATGGAAACATCAATCACGAAACGCCAGCCGAAATTGCTCTGAGGCGCAAGCATAAAGGCTTTTTTGACGATTGCCGGCTTCTGCAAATCGAAGACGATACGAATGCCGTCCGCCCCGACGCTCCCCAAACGGGTTTTGGTTACCAGATTGTTTTTATCGACATATTTTTCGATTTCGGGACTGACTTTGACATCAAAGGTATCGATAACCAAACGTTTGGGCTCATTAAGCAGAAAAACCTTATAGTCAAACTTCCGGTCCGCATCAAAGACGATGCGAACGCTTCCGACCCCCTGCCCGATGCGCATGGACGTAATTCCGGATGCTGCGGCAGAATCGGCAGCAGAAAACGCGCAGCAGAAAA
>ENA-OPMG01001951-OPMG01001951.1-human-gut-metagenome-genome-assembly--contig:-NODE-1951-length-10692-cov-4.460374_pt1 | contig 10692 bp, 9 predicted proteins | sample MGYA00241522_ERZ501741 | MGnify/ENA primary metagenome ERZ501741 (study PRJEB25962, sample SAMEA2042616) | human gut metagenome | biome: human gut; feature: human-associated habitat; material: faeces...
CTCAGCGAAATTGAATTCTGAGTTAAGATGCTCAGTACCCGCGGTTAGACGGAGAGACCCCGTGAACCTTTACTATAGCTTTGCAGTGGTATTAGGTGACAAATGTGTAGGATAGGTGGGATGCTATGAAGTTATGACGCTAGTTGTAATGGAGCAGACGTTGAAATACCACCCTTTTGTTATTTGATATCTAACCTGCTTCCGTTATCCGGAAGAGGGACCCTGCATGGTGGGTAGTTTGACTGGGGCGGTCGCCTCCCAAAGAGTAACGGAGGCGCGCAAAGGTTGGCTCAGATTGGTCGGAAATCAATCGTTGAGTGCAATGGCATAAGCCAGCCTGACTGCGAGAGCGACAGTTCGAGCAGAGACGAAAGTCGGTCATAGTGATCCGGTGGTCCCGAGTGGAAGGGCCATCGCTCAACGGATAAAAGGTACTCCGGGGATAACAGGCTGATTCCGCCCAAGAGTTCACATCGACGGCGGAGTTTGGCACCTCGATGTCGGCTCATCACATCCTGGGGCTGGAGAAGGTCCCAAGGGTTCGGCTGTTCGCCGATTAAAGTGGTACGCGAGCTGGGTTTAGAACGTCGTGAGACAGTTCGGTCCCTATCTGCCGTGGGTGTAGGATACTTGAAAGGATTTGTCCTTAGTACGAGAGGACCGGGATGAACATACCTCTGGTGTACCAGTTGTTTCGCCAGAAGCAACGCTGGGTAGCTAAGTATGGAAGGGATAACCGCTGAATGCATCTAAGCGGGAAACCCACCTTGAAACTAGGTATCCCAATTAAGACCGTGGTAGACCACCACGTTGATAGGTTGGGTGTGTAAGCACAGCAATGTGTTTAGCTAACCAATACTAATAGTCTGATTGGCTTGATTTACTTAACGTATAAATAATCTCCTTCCGAGAGCTTATTCTAATTCCTGATGCGGTTTGATGATCTGGTGGTAATAGCGAAAGTGTCCCACCCGATCCCATTCCGAACTCGGCCGTTAAACCTTTCAACGCCCATGGTACTTTGCCTTAAGGCACGGGAGAGTAGGTAGCTGCCAGATCTTCTAACCGCATCCCTTCTTCTTTACGTTGTTTTTTACCCCTTTGTCCCTGACAAAGGGGTTTCTTTTTATCCGCCCTGAAAATTAATTTTCTTCCCTGTCGGCAAAACTGTCATGAGATTCAATTCATGCCAACGGGCTTGCTCAAAACGTATGCCTTTTACTGCTGCTGTAATCTTTCCATGTACCGGCGGATATTTATTGCCTCCCTATTTAATCCTGCCTCAATCCCCGCCAATCCTTCTTCCCGCCGCCTTAAGTAGACTGGTATTAAATTAATCTTGAACTTTTATTGGGTTTTGCTAAGATGCGATAAATATTTATTTTTATAAACTAAATTATTATGGTTATGGAAAAACAAGAACAAAAAAATTTTTTAAGTTATTGCGGGCAAAAACGTTATCCGCGGCAGGTGATTTTGTTTGATTATTTTCTTGATCAATTATTTAAGAACATAGAGCAAAATCAGAAAATTCGAGAGCCGCTTTGCCTTCCCCATACAACAATATTTCACTTATTTATGTATGTTGGTTTGGTTAATTATTTTGAGGTTAACAAAGAAAGTGAGCCTAGTCTGTTGACTTCTTTTCCTCAATGGTTGTTGGAATTTAAGCCGTATTGTGATATGTATGCTCGTTGGGTGCCAACAGAGGATTTTATTTGTTGTCCTTTTTTATCATTTGTCCATTCACGTGAAGGGATATGTCGCAGAACCTCACCTTTATCTCAGACAGAAGATAAGGCTATTCGTATTTGCTTAGGACTTTCTAATGATTGTTGCTGGCGTACAGAAGAGCTTATGAAACTTGTTTTTGAGTATGATGATAAAGTGATAAGGAAAACAGATTTTGATGCATCATTGCAGATTCTTTGGCAACACATAGAAAACTGGCCTGTTCAATTTTTTAAAAAAGTTCGTCCCTTTGCGACGTTGGGATTTTTAGCTTTTTTGGCAATGCCTCAGGATTTGTTTTCGCAAGTTTTAACGAATTCTTTGCCAATAAGGGTTGATCTTTCAAAATATTATGACTTGTTTTTAGTTATGAATAAAGTATTACAAGATGCTAATATGATGAAATCTCATAGTTTTACAAATTTATCATCTCAAAGTTTAATGGAATACTCAATAGAGTCTGATTATTTTGTAAATAGTTTTATATCGCTTATGCAAGAAGATTTTCCATTAGTTTTTGAAAAAATGCGGAAACATCTGTTTATCTATTATCAGAATTAACTCTAAAAAAACACCTATAACCTTGGCGATTATAGGTGTTTTTTATTTGTGATTACATCATAGCACTTGCAAAAAAAGCCTCTCCTGAAACCGTTTCTCTCAGTGCCGCCCTCTCTCCTCATCCTCGCCTAGCTCAACCTCCAACACCATGTGGTCGCTTCGCGTCAGCCACTCCCTTCCACCGTGTATCCTGAACGCCTCCGCTCTCTTCAATAATCCTCTCCCCAACCACGCGTAATCTATATGATAACCTCGCCTCTTTATGCGATGGTAATAACTCGTAAATGTTGTTTCTTGTCCCTGAGCTTCACCGGTTAAGTGGTGGTATAGGCTGGTAAAACCATAAGTATGGCAGAGTTCCTGAAAACGGCTGTAATTATGTTCTTTTTTGAAGCTGCTATTCCATTGCATGTTAATGTTGAAATCTCCGAGGAAAAGGCTTTGCGGCGGGAGCAGGGGGCCGTTATGTTCCATAAAATGGCATAATTGGCCGATGTAGTCCCAATCGGAGTTGTCTTTGACCCGGGAAGCCCAGACGGCAATCAGAAGCATCTTCTGTTTATCTGCCGTTGTTATATTGACGGGAAGAATATGCCTGTAAGCCGGATTGAAAAAGTCAGCCCGACTGATTTGGCAGCCGTTAAAGGCGAAAACGCTTAGTCCTTTGCTTTGATTTTGACCGCACCACAGCTGTTGTGCCGATGATAAGGGGCTTTTGTGACGGAGCAGATAAGCGGGACTTTCGCTTTCAGGGACAACCCAGATATCGGCATTGAAATTTTCCAATGCCTGATATTTGCGGCGAAAGGCGCCGTTACAGTTCCAGCCGAGCAGTTTCATTTTCAGATAAAGTCCAGCAACAGATTGTCTTTGTTGTCTTCAATACAGTTTTCATAAATTTTGTTGTGCGTATAATAAGTGCAACGCGGACAGCGGTTTTGAATTTCGTTTTGAGTGAGGGCGCGGAAAATATCCCAATGTTTTTTGCTGCCCCATGCCCGGGCAATTTCGCTGATGTCATCGGCATTGGTTAAGAGGCGGACAAGCGGATCGCTGCGGCGGTCGCAGCAAACGTTGAGACAATATCCGTCCGGATGTCCTTCTTGGTTGGGGGGCATCAGGGTGGCGGTCATAAAAATGCCGTAACAGTGACAGAAATCGTTTTTTTTATTAAAATTTTCATCAAATTTGCCTAAGGTATAATAAAAACCGAAACGGCGTTCGGGCATTCGGTTAACCAAATCAATCTGATGGCGAAATTCGTCCAGTTCATCTTTGGTGTAGGAAAAAGAAATTTGTCCGTCGAACGGTACGGAAGCCGGACGGATGTGAAAATTTTTGCAGCCCAGTTCCCGGACGATTTTGGCTGCTTCATAAATTTCGCCGATATTGTCTTTATAAATCAGCATACGGTAGTTGACGCCGTTTGACGGACTGTCTGCATTCAGGCGGCAGTTTCGGGAGCGGGAGAGACGGCATAACTGTTCTATGTTGCCGATAATTTTATCAAATGCTTTTGAATCCTGCGGCAAGCCTTTATATTTATTGAAAGTTTTGGAGGTTCCGGCATCAACGGAAAGAGCAACGTATTCATTATGAAGCAGGGGTTCAAAAAAACGGTCAAGCAGTAATCCGTTGCTGACCGTGGCTGATTTGATGTTGTCGGCATGGAGCCGCTCAATGAATTCACCGACATGAGGATTAGTCAGAGGTTCACCGCCGCCGGCGATGCGGACGGCACCGACTCCGTATTTTTTATCGGAACTTTTCCAGCCGGCGAAGAAATCGGCAGCGTTAATGAGGGCTTGTCGTGAAAGCTGGCGCATATTTTTGCGCACTTTCCAGGCATTGCACCATTCACAAGCCAGATTGCAGGTATTGGAAGGGTCAACGGTTATCAGTGCGGGCGGCGGGCAGGGACGGCCGGGAACAATAGATTTCCAGCGGTCAATGTGGTAGAACATTTTGCCTGCATTAAATGAAGTCCAATTCCGTTCATCAGCCATTGCGTTTCTCCGATTAAGAAATTTAGTGCCAGTTTAGTGAAAAATTTTCCGGGTGGCAACTTTTATTTTTAAGCGGAAAAGGCTTTGGCCGGCAGAAACAGAAGGTGGAAAATTTAAAACCTAGACTAAAGTTTAGTTTTGATTTTTCTTGAAAATTTGAAATTCACAGCTAAATCAAAGGGCATGAAGATTATAGGAAACGTAATGTCAGCAAGCCTTTAGGCTTAAAATTGAATATCAGAGTATACTAATTTTTAGTTATCTCGGTGCTAAATTTAGCGTATTGTGTTTTTCTGATATTTGCACTATCATCTTTAGTGTTGAGATTGATAAAAATAATTCTTATTGGTTGCAGTCTTGACTTTGTAATAATTGTTTTAACTAGAGGGATTAAGAAAGATGCATAAAGGTACCGTGAAATGGTTTAATGTTAAAAAGGGTTATGGATTCATTCAGTCTGATGCTGCGTCAAAAGACATTTTTGTTCACGTAACGTCTTTGCAACAGTCCGGTATTCGCAAGTTGTCGGATGGTCAAATGGTTTCGTTTGATATTTTTGATGATAAGGGACGTCCGGCCGCAAACCATATTTCAATAATTTAGCTGCCGTCAAAAGCTCTGAAGTTTAATCCCCGCAGTCAGGAATTCTGTTCTGCGGGGATTTTGTGTAAGTTTTTTACGGCAGAAAACCGATGATTAAGTCATAGAGTTCACGGCGGCTTGCCGCTTAAATAAGTGAGTATATTACTATTCTCGCCTGTATTTCCGCCATCAGATGTAACATTAACTGATGTAAGGTTAAGAATTGCACCTGAAAGGGAATCAGCCAATGTTGAGATTTTATCTGTCGAACCATCTGAAAGGCTTGAATCAATTTGCAAGTTAGTTTTTCCAGCCAAGTTGTTAACCGTTAAAGTTGTATAATTTTTCGAAGAATCCTGCATATTAATATTTTTATCATTTGCATTTAATGTTCCCTCGATTGTTCTATTATCAGAAAGAACAATATCATTTTGAAGAACTGTTGTACCGTTTCCTTTAATATCACTGGTTAATCCACCTTGAAGATTTAGAGTACCTTGGTTTTCGAAATTACCTGCCAATTTTGATAAATCGGAAGTAACCTCTTGAGAAGCCAAGATATAATGCTCATGTACGGTAAAGAAGCAAGCAACCGAAAACAATAGATAGACCGCCAGCACTACACTATTCCGAACCAAAGACCAAAAGATAAGCATTTTGAGAAAATCTAAACTTTTGGATTTTCCTACAATGCCGACTACGGCGGAATCCCTCCCACTCCTTATATATTTCTTTCTGTATACATTGAATTTGTATTTAGTAAAATGCAGACAACACCACGGATCGGCTTTTGGCTGGACAATTCCAACCAAACACCACAGCAGACAGCAGAAAACATTCTGAACGCTAGGAAGCCGGTATGATTGTTACATATAAGGGGAAGAAAAATTTCTTTTAGGTACTTGCTTTCCTAAAACTGATGTGATACAATGATTTAATCCAGAAAAGGAGTAAAAAATATGCGGCAAGGTATTCTTAAATAAAACTATAATCAAATAGTGGGAACAAAGGATTATGATAGTCCCTTTTGTAGGGGCTTAGTTTTTTGTACCCAATTTAAGAATACTTTTGCCTTATCAATTTTGACATATCCGCAAATTATCATCCCCAGTGGTAAAAGTATTTTACTGCTGGGGATTTTTATGCCCTTCGGGGCAGTAAAGGGAGGACAATCACATGAAAATAATCAATATTGGAATTCTTGCCCATGTAGACGCTGGAAAGACGACCTTGACGGAGAGCCTGCTATATGCCAGCGGAGCCATTTCAGAACCGGGGAGCGTCGAAAAAGGGACAACGAGGACGGACACCATGTTTTTGGAGCGGCAGCGTGGGATTACCATTCAAGCGGCAGTCACTTCCTTCCAGTGGCACAGATGTAAAGTCAACATTGTGGATACGCCCGGCCACATGGATTTTTTGGCGGAGGTGTACCGCTCTTTGGCTGTTTTAGATGGGGCCATCTTGGTGATCTCCGCTAAAGATGGCGTGCAGGCCCAGACCCGTATTCTGTTCCATGCCCTGCGGAAAATGAACATTCCCACCGTTATCTTTATCAACAAGATCGACCAGGCTGGCGTTGATTTGCAGAGCGTGGTTCAGTCTGTTCGGGATAAGCTCTCCGCCGATATTATCATCAAGCAGACGGTGTCGCTGTCCCCGGAAATAGTCCTGGAGGAAAATACCGACATAGAAGCATGGGATGCGGTCATCGAAAATAACGATAAATTATTGGAAAAGTATATCGCAGGAGAACCAATCAGCCGGGAAAAACTTGTGCGGGAGGAACAGCGGCGGGTTCAAGACGCCTCCCTGTTCCCGGTCTATTATGGCAGCGCCAAAAAGGGCCTTGGCATTCAACCGTTGATGGATGCGGTGACAGGGCTGTTCCAACCGATTGGGGAACAGGGGAGCGCCGCCCTATGCGGCAGCGTTTTCAAGGTGGAGTATACAGATTGCGGCCAGCGGCGTGTCTATCTACGGTTATACAGCGGAACGCTGCGCCTGCGGGATACGGTGGCCCTGGCCGGGAGAGAAAAGCTGAAAATCACAGAGATGCGTATTCCATCCAAAGGGGAAATTGTTCGGACAGACACCGCTTATCAGGGTGAAATTGTTATCCTTCCCAGCGACAGCGTGAGGTTAAACGATGTATTAGGGGACCCAACCCGGCTCCCTCGTAAAAGGTGGCGTGAGGACCCCCTCCCCATGCTGCGGACGACGATTGCGCCGAACACGGCAGCGCAAAGAGAACGGCTGCTGGACGCTCTTACGCAACTTGCGGATACTGACCCGCTTTTGCGTTGCGAAGTGGATTCCATCACCCATGAGATCATTCTTTCTTTTTTGGGCCGGGTGCAGTTGGAGGTTGTTTCCGCTTTGCTGTCGGAAAAATACAAGCTTGAAACAGTGGTAAAGGAACCCTCCGTCATTTATATGGAGCGGCCGCTCAAAGCAGCCAGCCACACCATCCATATCGAGGTGCCGCCCAACCCGTTTTGGGCATCCATCGGACTGTCTGTTACACCACTCCCGCTTGGCTCCGGTGTACAATACGAGAGCCGGGTTTCGCTGGGATACTTGAACCAGAGTTTTCAAAACGCTGTCAGGGATGGTATCCGTTACGGGCTGGAGCAGGGCTTGTTCGGCTGGAACGTAACGGACTGTAAGATTTGCTTTGAATACGGGCTTTATTACAGTCCGGTCAGCACGCCGGCGGACTTCCGCTCATTGGCCCCGATTGTATTGGAACAGGCATTGGAGGAATCAGGGACGCAACTGCTGGAACCTTATCTCTCCTTCACCCTCTATGCGCCCCGGGAATATCTTTCCAGGGCTTATCATGATGCACCGAAATACTGTGCCACCATCGAAACGGTCCAGGTAAAAAAGGATGAAGTTGTCTTTACTGGCGAGATTCCCGCCCGCTGTATACAGGCATACCGTACTGATCTGGCCTTTTACACCAACGGGCAGAGCGTATGCCTTACAGAACTGAAAGGGTATCAGGCCGCTGTCGGCAAGCCAGTCATCCAGCCCCGCCGTCCAAACAGCCGCCTGGACAAGGTGCGCTATATGTTTCAGAAGATAATGTAACGTCTTGCGCAATGCAAGCGTTCATTGCTGGCTATTGCGAAATATCATTGATAAAATCAGTATCAGAGAGGAGAAACTATTTTGAACCAGGAACAGACGAATATTACAACAGGAAAGCAAATACGTCATCTGCGAACACAATTGGGAATGACACAGGAAGAACTAGCCGGGGAATTGAATGTTACCCGGCAGGCACTATCGAATTGGGAGAGAGATGTTAATGAACCCGATTTAAATATGTTGAAAAAAATTTGCTTTCTTTTTGGAGTCAACATGGACGATTTTGCGAAGGAGGTAATAACAAAGATGGAAACATATGAAAAAAAGGAGAAACGACAATTTAATAAGTACGATATGGCAATTGGACTTTTTTATGGTGTTGGTATATTTCTTGGCATTGGTATTTTCTTTGTTGGCGGTTTTATGACAATGTCAGGTGCAGGGTGGGGAGCATCACTATTTGGCGGTGGCTGTTTTTCTCTTGTATTTGGCTTGATATGCCATGCAGTTATTACATTGAGAAGAAATGACAAATGATGACATATCCTGCTTTCTATACTTTTCGGTAATACCGAGTAAAAAAAGCCGCTGCTTTTGGCTTTCCAATAGCGGCGGCAAAGGGAAATATCCTTTGAATACCTTACAGAAGAAAAGTTTTGCAGCATTACAAAAATAAAAGCCTATAACCTCAACTTCTCTTGCGATATATTTACCTTTTTGTATTGCAAGTCTGATTGAACGGTTACTATTTAACCCTTTTATCTTTGCTACTTCATTTATATTTATGTATTTTTCCATACTCACACAATAACTCGGAAGTTTGGAAATGGAACACCGTTTCCGACTTATTGTGTCGCTTTTGTATCAATTATAATTATTGTTTTTTATGAATAATAAATATATTTATCTACTCTCTGAAGAAAAAAACAAATAACAAATAAAATTTACTTATGAAAAATATGAGATTCCGAGTTTCTTTAAAAAACTTCCAACTTATATAATTTAAATTTTATTAAATTTTATTAAACTTTGTTTAATTTTTATTTAAAAAGTTCCTCTTAAATTTCAACAAATTTTCAACACTGTCCTGTCCCAAAAATCCTGAACTGTCCCAAAATTCCTGAACTGTGCCTAAATTCCCGCCATTTAAGGTTTTGAGACACTGTCCTGTTTTAGACATTGACGGACAGTAATCGGACTTTTTTGACAGTTCAGGAATCTTATTTTTAGCAAATTCCGACTAAAAAAATCAAGATATATTTGAAACACAGCCCTATTGGTTCAAAAAAATCAAATTCCGACAATGTCTGTTCAATGGCAATCAGCTTGGCTGACCGCCATACTTTCGTCTGTTTTTCGTTTGTGTTTCGCAGGTTCAAATCCGGTCGAACAGTTTAAAAGCAAAAAAACCACCCTAACGGGCGGTTTTTTTTGTTTTTGGTTGCGGGGGCAGGATTTGAACCTACGACCTTCAGGTTATGAGCCTGACGAGCTACCGGGCTGCTCCACCCCGCGATATGTCTGTCTCAAAAGACAGCGTATAAATACGCCTTTTTCGGGCGCTTGTCAATACCTAAATGGCATTTTTTTTGCCGCTCAGAAGAAGAGGGTGATAATAACGGCAAAAATAAATACCAAAACAACAGTCCAATGCCACCATTTCATATTTTTCTCCTTTTTCAGTTGAATAAGCTAAGTGCTAAAATGACAATAACAACAGTTATTGCGAAAAATATTTTATGTTTGTTTGTCCATTGCATTTCAGGAACTCCGTTTAGATAAAAGGGTTATAGGCCCATTGCAGCAGTGCCTGACGTTGACGGGGACGGCATCCCAGATCGCCGGGCCAGCAGTTTTTTTCAATTTGGATTTTGTGGCGTTTGAATGATTTCCAGCGCCGGATTTGGATGCGGTCAATTTCCGGCAGGCGGCGACCGAGATAATAGCGGCAATACCATTGAAACCAGCCGCGGGGATCCGGGCCGTAAATCCAGCCGCGTTTTTGCCATTCCTGCAGGGACAGGCGTGATTTCAGATGAAAGAAGTTTATGCCGGCATTGGCAGTCTGCGGCGCTAAGGCGGCATTGCGAAACCAGTCGGCCGGGAATTCGTTTCGGCAGTCGTTCAGATATTTTCCTTCAAAGACTCCCATGTGCAGCATTTCGGCAGGTGTCAGTTCCGGAAGAAAGTCCGGAGCGAAGTTTTGTCCGATCGGTTCGCTGGTTTCATAGATATAATTTTTTTGCATTTTATCATTAACGATGATTTTCATGGAACCTCCGTGCTCTATATAATCCGTATCGGAGAAATTTGGAGGTCGGTAAGAAAAAACCCCGCCGAAGCGGGGTTGTATAAGAAGTTAAGACTGAATTATTTGATTTCTTCTGCAGCCATAACCGGTGCTGTTGTTTCAGTTGTGGTGGAATCAATCGTATAAGAGATTGTTTCGGTGGCCGGAGCCGTAACCTGAACCGGTGCCGGAGCCGGCTGGGTCGTTGTTGTAGTGGTAACAACGGTTTTGCTTACCGGCTGAGAAACGATAGCTTCTTTTTCAAAGGAAACGTCAGTTGTGGTTTTGGGTTCATATACGGTTGTTGTCGTTGTTTTTTTATAAACGATTTCAACCGGTTCTTTAACAACTTTTACGCTTGGGGTGCAGGAATTGCAGGTGCTGCAGGAGCCGTGGGCTCAGGGATATCTGCAACTCCAGCTTCAG
>ENA-OPMG01001955-OPMG01001955.1-human-gut-metagenome-genome-assembly--contig:-NODE-1955-length-10675-cov-3.032674_pt1 | contig 10675 bp, 8 predicted proteins | sample MGYA00241522_ERZ501741 | MGnify/ENA primary metagenome ERZ501741 (study PRJEB25962, sample SAMEA2042616) | human gut metagenome | biome: human gut; feature: human-associated habitat; material: faeces...
AACGGCTGTTATAGTCATAGTTCGCACGGGCAAGGAATCCCTCCGTCTTGTAGGTATTCGTATAAGAGTCTTGCTCGTCCGGCACCGAATAATTGCTGAACTCAAAGTTGCCATTATGGATGGTCTGGTTTTGCATGGAGCCTTTCAGGTAATTGTACTCATAATCATAACTCTCATGTCCTAATAAGACATCGACATGGTGATTGCCGAAATTCTTTGTATAGGAGAGCAATTGGTTGAACGTCCAAGTTGTCTCAAACGAAACGGTCTTCGTGCTTGACCCCACCTCAGTCTTCTCCGGATAATAGATACTGGCCGAATGCCCTAAACGAGAGCTTGTTCCCACGGCTCCGTTCACCGTAAACTTGAAATCATTCAAGAAACGGATCTCCGCATACAATTTTGCAACTCAATAGCCGGGTTATTACCAGAGATATACGCACGCGAAGGCGCTTCCACACCCTCCTCGATCGTATAGGCCTGACCGAAGTCGTACACTTTATTACCATTGGCATCCAGCACATATTCTTTGGTACGAGGATCGTGTACATGGATCGGATAGATCGGTCCGATATAGCGAGTGAATCGGAAAGGGTTGTTGTTATTTCCCGAAGCTTGCGACTGCTGCCCTTCCGCCTTGCTGATATTCCCAGAGAGCGTACCGCCAATCTTCAAGAACGAGGTGATCTGCGAGTTAACATTCGTATTCAAGGTATATCGGTCAAACTTCGATCCGATGATATAACCACCTTCCGTCAGATAACCGGCGGAAAGATAATAATCCGACTTATTATTACCTCCGCTCACGCTCACGCCTATATCCGTACGGCTGCCCGTGCGCTGGATAGCGTCTTCCCAATCGGTATCATCCGCCCACATGAACGTAGCGTTCGGGTTAAGCACACCGTTCGCATCCACGACCTGATCGTCCGGCACGTTAAACGGATTGAAGCCCAGCGTTCCTGAAATCAAGTTTTGAGCGGCTGCCATTCCCGCTTGCTCTGGTGACGCACCACCACTTATCAACTGGTTGCGTGCGCTCTCCCAATATACTTTCAAATAATCATTCACGCCCAATCGTTCATAATCCTGACTTTGCCGATTCGTGAATCCTTGGTTGATTTTCACATTCACCGACATACGATCCTTACTACCCGTCTTGGTGGTTATCAAGATAACACCATTACCACCTCGTGCGCCGTACAGAGCTGCAGATGAGGCATCTTTCAAAACAGACATACTCTCTATATCATTGGGATTGATACTACTGATACTCTGATCGTAGGGCATACCGTTAAGTATAATCAAAGGGGTATTCGTCGCAGAAATAGAGCCCAATCCGCGAATATAGATATCCGAATCTGAACCGGGCTGACCACTGGCTGAGGCTACTTGCACACCCGGCGTAGATCCTAGTAAGGCTGAAGTTGCCGATGTAACAGGACGAGCCTCTATCTTCTCTGACTTCAGCAAACTGGCAGATCCAGTAAACGTACTTTTCTTAGCCGTACCATAAGCCACGACCATCACCTCATCCAATGTTTCCGAATCATCCTCCAGAAGTATCATCATCTCTGATTTGATCGGAAGCGTTTGCGAAGTCATGCCAACAAAAGATACGGTAAGCGTACGGGCATTTGCCGGCAAGTTGTCCAATGAGAAACGTCCCTCCACATCTGTAATTGTACCGATTGTTGTACCTGTCACAACAATATTAGCACCAATGACCGGCTCGTTATCAACTCTTTGCAAAACACGTCCTGCAACTTTCCGGGATTGTTGTTCAATGCCATTTAAATAAGAAGTAGGCAAAGCCTCGGCAGAAACACTACCTGCCACTGAAAAAGCCAATAAAAAATGAGCTAAAAGCACGTTTTTAAAAGTCAAACAACGAATGCATCCTTTTAGTCCGTGCATATTGTCAAAAAGATTCATAATAATAGTTTTAGATTTTAATTTATCAAACACAATAACATCCGCAAGATCAGAATAAATATTATAACATCAAAGTAGGAAGCTCATTTTATTTACATTCTCGTATAAATAACACATAAAAAGTAGCGAATTTTCGTGAACGTACTCCATAGAAACAAGCCTGCTATCCGGCGGTATCGTACTGATGGTTACGCTACTGACCGTAAGCAGGCATAGTTATAAGGCGGCATCCCGCAATCCGGTAAACACCTTGCGAAGCGAATAGCGAAGAGGAATATTAAACTCTATTCGCCCATTGGCAATTTACTTAACTGAGATATCGCCTGTAAATTGGAATAATCGTATTGGTAAAGGCCATCATCGGCGATCATCATCAAGGTGTTCTTAAAAGGGATTACATCGTAACCCTCCATACCTGCATAATGAACAAGCTGATTAGCCAGCAAGGTCATAGGATCTTTCGCATTGAAGACCTTTAACCCTTCGTCACAGAGGAATAAAGTACCGTTATCGATACCTAATCCTTTCGGACATTTCATGCCATAAGCAACCAGCAGGTTCGGTTGGTCCACATCACTTACGTCTATGAGCATCAGTTCATTGGTATTTTGCCCGCAAGTATTTCCGGAATGCACGGTCACATACGCTAAGTCATCCTCCACGACAACCGGATCACAACCAAAGACATGACTTACGGAAGAACGATACTTAGGCGCTAACGGATCTTCCAGCGAATAGATCAACATGCCGGTCGGAGTTCCCATGAACATCTTATCTTTATAGTTGAAAAGAGTCTCGACACCACGTTGCAACCAAATGTCGTTTGTCGTCAAGACAGGCTTGTCTCCAGACAGGTCGAAAACACACATGATATTCTGTTCTACCGTATATAAGTACTTACCATAAATAGAAAAACGAGCCATAGATCCATTCACTCCCTGCATGGAAGCACCCGGGGCCGCATCGTTCGCCATCAGATCACCGCCATAACTCGGATAATGGTAAATGGTTTCCTCCCGTTCCTTCGGCTCCCAACCAACCACGACACCTTTCGCTCTCGCTTCCTCCGAATAACACATATTATAATCGAACCCATAGCCATTCTCTATGGTCGGAAGCGCATAACGGAAAGCGTTCTCCACACGACCTTCCAATTCAGGTCTCTCCGGATCGGAGATATCGAACCAGACCAGATCCACATACGAATCCGCATACAATTTATCATCCTTGATCGAGAGATCCTCGTTACCGATCAATTCTACAAAGCCCGCTATCCGGGGAGATGCCGGATTCCTGTTATCCACGATATGGATGCCCTTATCCGGGGAAGAAATATACAGGTAATCCTTATAGAAACAGATCTTACCCCGCTTGGTGATTGGCACCACCTCATCCGTCACCTTCACTGAATTCCGAAACTCGGAGATCGACATGAATACCGGTTCGTTGATAGCATACCGCACGACCTCCACTCTCACTCCATCATCCTTGCATCCCATTAAGACGCAAAGGCTAAAGGCAAACGCCCAATAAAAAAGTTTCCGCATAATTATAATAGATTTAATCATTAAAAAGCATATCGTATACCTGCGCTCAACCCAAATCCCAACGGCTTGTCCGTACGGATACTAGCCGGTTGATCACAGTCAAAATAATGGGAGAAGCGAGGCTCGAAATAGAGGCTCCAATCCCCATAAAAACGATAAGCAGCACCGACCGAGGCATTCACGGACCATTGCATACCATGGATATCCTCCTTTTTGCTCTTGGAGATAGTCGTTCCGTTTCCGGCGATATAGCCACTATACACGGCCTGCAAGCCCTTCTCCATCATAAAGCCTCCGGAGAGATAGACATTCCATCGCTGATTCTTCCATAAATAAACCACCAGATTCAAGGGAATACCCAGATAATGCAAAGACGATTTCACCTCTGACGGGCAATCCCCTCCCCTCTTGAATGTAGTGGATAAATACGTATACATCAATCCACTTTCCACCGCTATACGCCGGCTCAAATCCTTCCGTACCGTAAAACCGAAAGATATCGGAAGGGAATAGCTAACGTCCGGATAAGATTCGAACGAACGATTATCCAAGAAGTTCTCATCCACCTTAGAACTCCGTAATACCGGGGCATTACGAAATGAGACCGTTTGGGAAGGCGTATTGCCATTCTCCTTCTCATCATCGTCTTTATCCGGCTTATCCGGATCAGGATCTTGGGAAGGAACATTCATATCTCCCGGAGAAGAAACATCACCATAACTCATATCCGTATTTAAAAAGCTATCTACATAACCACTAGAGCCAACGGCGGCGGCCAATAACCACTTATTCCGTTTACTCTTCTTGGCTTTCTTTTTCAAAGAGGCTTTTCGTCGGGGACTCCGTTCGCCTTCCGGTAGAGGAACCGTAGAGTCACCTCGCTTAACGACTATGTCCGTCGAATCCTCGGACGCATCCTCCTTCGCAGACGGTTCTTCTACGATAGCCGCAATCGCATCCTTCTCAATAATCTCGATAGTCTCACACTTCTCATCCTCCCGGATCGTTTCCTTTTCCCCGACAATAGCGGAAAGCTTAGCCTTTTTTTCCCATTTCAGCACTTTCGCTATACGTTTCTTTACAGGCTCTACAGGTAAAACGGGATGCTCCGGAAGAATATTCACGCGAAACGTATGATGAGTATGTAGAACGTCGTAAATGTTTGATTGACGGTTTGAACCGTATTCCCGGCGTTTATTCGCCCATTCCGATGGGAGCTTTCTATACAGTGGCCAAACTTCCGGTAGATGACTCCGATAAGTTCTGCGCATGGTGTCTTTCTGATTTTGAGTATGAAGGTCAGACTGTATTCATGGCTCCGGCTTCCGGTTTCTATACCACTCCGGGATCTGGAATCAACGAGGTTCGTATTGCTTACGTATTGAAAAAAGAAGATTTAACCCGTGCACTTTTTGTCTTGCAGAAGGCTTTGGAAGTGTATCCGGGAAGAACGGAATAAATTCTAGTATTAAGTATTAACCGTAGTTTCTGGGGTGTTTGTTGCTGCTACACTTAATACTTAATACCTAATACTTAAACAAATGTCTTTATCACTTTTCATAGCCCGGCGTATCTATCGTGAAAGCGATGGCAGAAAGCAGGTGTCACGTCCTGCGGTCCTCATTGCCATGGCGGGTATTGCTATTGGTTTGGCCGTAATGATTATTGCAGTGGCGGTAGTCATCGGGTTTAAAAGTGAAGTGAGAAATAAAGTTATAGGATTCGGGTCGCATATCCAGATAACTAATTTGGATGCGGTCAGTTCTTACGAAACCCATCCCATTGTGGTAGGAGACAGTATGATGACTGCTCTTGCTGATTATCCGGAGATAAGCCATGTGCAGCGTTTCTCTACCAAACCGGGTATGATTAAGACCGATGACGCTTTTCAAGGAATGGTGTTGAAAGGTGTAGGTCCGGAGTTTGACCCCCATTTTATAAAAGAGTATTTGGTAGAAGGGGAGATTCCTGTTTTCAGTGATTCAGTTTCTACCAATCAAGTACTTATCTCGAAAGCGTTGGCAACTAAAATGAAGTTGAAACTGGGAGATAAGATATATACCTATTATATACAGGATGATATTCGCGCTCGTCGCCTGACGATTGCCGGAATTTATCAGACGAATTTCTCCGAATACGACAACCTCTTTTTACTGACGGATCTTAATCTGGTGAATCGTTTGAACGGTTGGCAACCGGAACAGGTGACCGGTGTGGAATTACAGGTGAAAGATTATGATAGACTGGAAGATATAACCTATGAGATCGCAACTGATATTGACAACAGGCAAGATGAGTTGGGAGGTGTGTATTATGTGCGTAACATCGAACAACTGAATCCTCAAATCTTTGCTTGGCTTGATTTATTGGATTTGAACGTATGGGTGATTCTGATTTTGATGATAGGAGTTGCTGGCTTCACCATGATTTCCGGTTTATTGATTATTATCATCGAACGTACCAATATGATTGGGATTTTAAAAGCATTGGGAGCCAATAATTTCACGATTCGCAGAACCTTTCTTTGGTTTGCAGTCTTTTTGATTGGCAAAGGAATGTTTTGGGGCAATGCCATTGGCTTGGCATTCTGTATCCTTCAGTCTCAATTCGGATTCTTTAAACTTGATCCGGCGACTTATTATGTAGATACTGTTCCAGTTTCTTTTAATGTTTTACTTTTTATCTTGATTAATTTGGGCACTTTGTGTGCATCTGTATTGATGTTGATTGGTCCTTCATTTCTTATCACTAAGATCAATCCGGCAAGCTCCATGAGATACGAATAATCCTCTTTTTTCCTATCTGATTTTTACTGCAAAAATAATTTGGTCTATTGCGTGATGTGGAGTGAATAATATGTCTATATTTGCGCCCAATTTACTTAATATCCTCTTGTAGGTTTAATTTTTAACCATTATGAATAATGTGTTAATCCTGTTGGATAATCTGGATGACTGGAAACCGTATTACGAGACAAGTAGTGTCCTGACTGTTTCCGACTATCTGAAAAACAAGCCGGTAGAAAAAGACCGGAAGTTAGTTATTAATCTTAGCAATGATTACAGCTATAACTCTGAAGGGTATTACTGTTCGCTGCTAGCCCAAACGAGAGGACAGAAAGTCATTCCGGATGTTGATATCATCAACAAAATGGAGGTTGGAACGGGGGTGCGGATGGACCGTAGTCTGCAAGCCCTTTGTTATCAATGGATACAGAAGAATGACATCAAGGATGATATCTGGTACCTGAATATTTACTTTGGCAAATGCCGGGAAAAAGGTCTGGAACGGATTGCGCGTTTTATTTTCGAGAATTACCCTTGCCCATTGTTAAGAGTGGCTTTGAATACTCATCCCAGAAATCAGATCGAGGGCATTCATTTTCTTCCCCTGAATCAGCTTAATGATGCAGAGCAGGATTTCTTTGCCAATACGCTGGATAACTTTAACAAGAAAATATGGCGTGCACCGAAGTCGGCAAAGGCTTCCCGTTACAGTCTCGCTGTATTGGTCGATCCACAGGAGAAATTTCCTCCCAGCAATAAAGGTGCTCTGCACAAATTGACTGAGGTAGCTAAGAAAATGAACATCCATGTGGAGATGATAACCGAAGATGATGCTATCCGTTTGCTCGAATTTGATGCCTTGTTTATTCGTACTACAACTTCGCTCAATCATTATACATTCCATTTGTCACAGTTGGCTGCACAAAACGGAATGGCTGTCATTGACGATCCGTTGTCTATCATCCGGTGTACGAACAAAGTGTATCTGAAAGAACTTTTTGAGAAGGAAAAGATATCTGCTCCCAAGTCTACATTGATTTTTCAATCCAGCCATCATTCGTTCGAACAGATAAGCGAACAGGTGGGCGCTCCTTTTATCCTGAAAATACCGGATGGCTCTTATTCCATTGGTATGAAAAAGGTGTCGAACGAAGAAGAACTGCAAGCCAGTCTGAAGATACTGTTTGAAAAATCGGCTATCTTGTTGGCACAGGCATTTACTCCAACGGAGTTTGACTGGCGTGTCGGTCTATTGAACGGTGTACCGCTCTATGCCTGCAAATATTATATGGCGAAAGGACATTGGCAAATTTACTGTCACTATGATTCGGGCAGAAGCCGTTGTGGATTGGTAGATACGATTCCTATTTATCAGGTGCCTCGTGTGGTATTGGATACAGCTGTAAAGGCTGCCAATCTGATAGGAAAAGGGTTGTATGGAGTCGATCTGAAAATGGTGGATGATAAGGCTTATGTAATTGAAATCAATGATAATCCGAGTATCGATCATGGACTGGAAGATGCCATTATCGGTGATGAAATGTATTACCGCTTGTTGAATCACTTTGAACAAGTGCTAGAAACAAAACATTATTGATTATGGAGCCGATAATCGTCCGTAAAGCACAGCAGGCAGACATTCCCGCTATTTTGGAAATAGAGTGGGAGTGTTTCCGGGAAGACAGTTTTTCAATAGAGCAGTTTGCCTATCTGATAAGCCGTTCGAAAGGAACTTTCTATGTGATGATGGAGGCGGATAGGGTGATCGCTTATGTCTCCCTGTTATTTCATGGGGGAACTCGCTATTTAAGAATCTATTCGATAGCTGTTCATCCGGATTATAGAGGAAGAGGACTGGGGCAGGTATTGATGGACCAGACGATTCAGACGGCCGGTGAATGTAAGGCTGCAAAGATTACGCTTGAAGTGAAAGTGACCAATACTTCCGCTATCGGGCTATATATGAAAAATGGCTTTATTCCAACAGGAATAAAGCCATGCTATTATCATGATGGTTCGGATGCTATTTATATGCAGCGATTGATTTAACAATAAGTCTGTCTTCTCACGAAATCCGGTTTATCTTCTCATGAAATCTCCTTTTCCCCGGAAGAAACGGCAGAGTTTGAACTTCAATGACTGTACAGGTTGGATAAGGTCGAAAACAGGTAACGAGAAATAGTATTTTCGTCCTCCACCCATTTCTTTTGCCGTGCGGTTGATAATGACAGCTTGTACTGTAAAGCGCAGTAACCACATCAGGAATGCGATGCCTGCTACTAGCCAGTGGAAATTAAGTATCCCGAATACGATACCTGCTATACAGGCAATATAGAATAACAAACGGGAGAATGTCTCAAATCCCAGGAGGTAACGCTGTATTCCGTGGTAGAATCTGGCAGTAGCCATATAACTAACCTTTTCTTCTTTCCAATCTTTGTAGCGATATACGGGCTGTATCCGTGTGGTAGCGTTGAAGTCTGTTTCAACACGGGTGTTGGCGGAGGTAGCTAGTTCATTAATGAATAAATCATCTTCTCCACGTTGCAGATTCAGGTATTTGGAGAAACCTTTCTGTTGAAAGAATAGTTCTTTCCGGTAAGCCAGGTTGCGTCCGATACCGATATAAGGTTTTCCGGCTAGCGCGAATCCCAGATAGCGCAAAGACTGGAACAAAGTATCGAATGCAGTACGTTTGTGCAACCATCCCTTTGTGCGGTCGTATCCGCTATATCCCAACACAATTTGGGTCTGCGGAGTGAAATTACGTGCCATCAGTTTTAGCCACTGGTTGCTGGCGGGCATACAGTTTGTTTCCGTAAATACGAGCCAGTCATGTTTGCTGGCTTTGATGCCTAACGTTAGAGCCAGTTTCTTATGACTGATATAGCGTGCACTTTCGGGCGTAAAACTATGATAAAGATGAGGATATTTTTCTTCCATCACTCCCAGTATATCCTCGGTATCATCTGTGGAAGCATCATTGATGACAATCACTTCAAATTGTGGATAGTCCTGTTCCAGAATGGCAGGTAGAATTTTACGAAGATTTTCAGCCTCATTGCGTGCACGGAGAATCACGGAAAGTGGAGGCAGTTCTCGTATGAAATGCACCTCTTCTTTGCCTACAGCTTTATTGTGGACATGTATTCGATTGTACAGGCCGAAATAATAAATGAGCTGGATGATAAAAAGAATACCTGCCACCGATAAAAGAATCAGTTCGACAGTATTGAATGTAAATGCTTCCATTGGATACAGCCGCAAAAGTACACAATTTTTCGGTAGTTTCGTCATCTCGATGGGAGGTTATTTCGCAAGTCGAGATATTCTTTCTTGAACATATCCACAAAAAGAAAGAATAATGAAAGCAGCAACGGACCGAAGATGACTCCCATAAACCCGAATATCGGCAGACCGATGACTACTCCAAAAATAGTGATAAGCGGATGCGTATCCGCCATCTTCTTTTGAAGGATGAACCGGATGAGATTGTCCGATTGCGATACGACGATAGCCCCATAGCCAAAAAGCCCGATGGCGTTGAACCAGTCTCCGCTGATGGCAAGATAAGCGGCTACAGGAAACCATACCAATGCCGTACCTACCATCGGAATGATGGTTGCAAAGCAGGTCAGGAATCCCAGCATCAGTATGTTCGGTGCTCCGAAAAGCAGATAGCCTATCATAGCCACGCCTCCCTGGATGATAGCCAGTAAGGGAATACCGATAGCATTGGAACGGACAATCATATTGATTTCGTGAATGACTTCCTGCGTATTGGTTTCATTAAATGGCAGAATGTCATTGACATAAGCTTCCATCTTTTTTCCTCCAATCAGCATGAAATAAAGCACAAAGATCATGACGAACAGGTTGATGGCAAGGCTGCTGATGCTTTCCATTATAATTTGTCCGATACGGGGAAGTATGGACATGATGAATGACAGCGTATCTTTTCCCAATACATCGTATCCTGTTTTCTCTTTGATGAATTCTGCTACCTGTTGAATAGGTGCAATATAGGTCTGTGGATCCAGATTGATATCCTGTAACTTGTTTGCCACCATCCAGACAGTCAATCCCAAAGGGATAAGAAAGACGAAAATCGTTTCTGCGGTAATCAACAGTGCGCTGATGCTTCGTTTCAGCTTTCGTTTTTCTACCAGATGATTCATCTGTCCGCGTACAAGAATGTAGATGGTGAGTGCTCCCAGCAATCCCCCCAGGAAAGGAGTGATTTGGCGGAAGATGATGACTCCCATAAACAGGATGATGACAATGAGGGAATATTTCCAGTATTGTTCTTTGGTGCTCATATCGTGTAAAATTCGTTTATATGATAATAAACACTCGAAGACCGTGAAAGGTTTGTTTTACAGTGAAATGTCGATATGAAAAATTGTT
>ENA-OPMG01001967-OPMG01001967.1-human-gut-metagenome-genome-assembly--contig:-NODE-1967-length-10610-cov-3.879299_pt1 | contig 10610 bp, 8 predicted proteins | sample MGYA00241522_ERZ501741 | MGnify/ENA primary metagenome ERZ501741 (study PRJEB25962, sample SAMEA2042616) | human gut metagenome | biome: human gut; feature: human-associated habitat; material: faeces...
AAGTTCCTTCAATATGGTGTTGCATCTGCCGTTGCTCGGTACCGGAAATACATGACCGTCCTTGGACAGCCCCTTATACTTCTCTATGATGCGCTTGGGCACGTCCAGCAGGCGGATGTTGGACTCGGTGTTCGTCTTGCGCCGGCGGGTGATTTCTTCTTCGTACGCAGGAAATACTCGAAGTTGTTGAAAATGAATTCCCGGAATAAACTTATTTACATAACCATTGGCGATTTATATCATAAAAAAGCCTTTCACAGGCAAACGCTGTAAAAGGCCTTTTAGCTTGTGACCTGGGAGGGGCTCGAACCCTCGACCCAATGATTAAGAGTCATTTGCTCTACCAACTGAGCTACCAAGTCATTCATGCTATCGTTGTTTCTCGATTGCGGGTGCAAAGATAAGAGTTTAATTTTTCTTCGCAAACTTTTTCCGCGTTTTTTACACAAAATTTTAATCAAATTCAAATATATCAGACGGTGTAGTCCGTTTCAGAGCATGCAGGGAAACATCCTTTCCAACCCGTACCCCTTCTTGAAACAGGCGGAAATCGACTGTCTTATAAGCAAGTTCGGGATGGTTATTGTCACGGCTCAGGTGACACAACCAGATATCTTTTAATTTGGGATCATAATGAGTTGCGAGGAATTCGGCAGCTTCACGGTTGCTCAAATGTCCGGTCGGGCTGGCTACGCGTTCCTTCAGAAAAGCAGGATACGTGCCGAATTGCAACATCTCCTCGTCATAATTGGCTTCTATGATCAGGTGGTTCGCCATGCCCATGTATTTACTTACCGTTTCGGTAATATGGCCGACATCCGTTGCCAACGTAAACTTATGATCTCCATATTCGATATAATAACCCACATTATCGGTACTATCATGCGGGACTTCGAAAGCAGTAATGCGGAAATCGCGGATCATAAAAGGCACTTCCTTTTCTATCACCTTACGCGAACTGACAAGCGTTTCCTCCACGTAGCGACTCTTGCTGATTCCTCGGTGGACGGCCTCTGTCGTATAAACAGGAATACAATGTTTCTCTCCCAGACAACCTACAGTCTTGATATGATCGGCATGATCGTGCGTGATCAGGACTGCAACAATTTTGGAGAAATCGATCGCTTTATCTTTCAACACCTTCTTTATGGTACGAATACCGATACCTGCATCAATCAACACGCCGAATTCGGGTGTTCCCAGATAATAGCAGTTTCCACTGCTTCCACTTGCTAAACTCAGAAATGATAGTTTCATTTTAATTTCCAATTCAGTCCTTAAGAGGAATTACGGGCGAAATGAGTCGGGGATCGTCACCTCCCCGATCAGCGAACAGTTCATGTGGTCCTTCACCTCTTCCGGCGTCAAGCCGTGGCCGAAAAGGAACATGAGCTTGGTAACAGCACTTTCGGTCGTACTGTCGAAACCGCTTATCACTCCCGCTTCCAACAATTTATGACCAGTCTCATACCGATGCATTTCTACACTTCCGGCACTACACTGGGTTACATTTACAATCACAATTCCCCGGCTCACCGCTTCTTTCAACATCGTCAGGAACCAATCGTAGCACGGTGCATTACCGCTTCCGAACGTTTCCATCACGACTCCCTTCAGTCCCGGTATGTTCAGGATGCTTTCCACCACCTGGGGAGAAATCCCCGGAAAAAGTTTCAGCACCGCAATATTCCGGTCCAAGAGATAATGCGGCTTCAACGGCTTTCTCGAAACAGGATGGTAAACCTGCCCAGTGTCATACTTTATATAGATACCGGCATGTGCCAGCGGCGGATAATTGTATGAACGGAAAGCATTGAAGTTGTCCGCATTGATCTTACTCGTACGGTTACCCCTCAACAAGTCATTTTCGAAAAAGATACAGACCTCCGGCACAACCGGGACACCGTTTTCCTTGGCTGCGGCGATCTCGATGGCGGTGATCAGGTTTTCTTTCCCGTCGGTCCGCAACATACCGATCGGCAATTGCGAACCGGTAAAGATGACCGGTTTACTTAAGTTTTCCAGCATAAAACTCAAAGCAGATGCCGTGAAAGACATCGTGTCCGTACCATGAAGCACGACAAAGCCGTCGTACAACTGGTAATTGTCTGCAATAATCTTTACGATCTTCATCCATGACTCCGGCCCCATCTCCGATGAATCCATAGCCGGATCGAACTGAATGGTCGAAACCGCATACCCCAACTTCTTCAGTTCCGGCATATTATCCTTCAAATGTTGGAAATTGAACGATTCCAACACGCCGGTTTCGGGGTTTTCGATCATACCGATCGTTCCGCCGGTATAGATGAGCAGGATCGAGGCTTTCTCACTTTGAATGTTTATACTTGCTGTCATATCGCAAAGTTAATAATTTTATTCTTCTCCTTTTAATACAGGGACGCTTATATGATATTTTACTGCCACTATCCGTGAAACGAATATTCCGGTAGCAGCAATAAGCTGCGTCAGTGAGGGCCCGATACCCATCTGTAAGCAAGCGTAATAAATAATGCCTCCGAACACGCATGCCAGCGCATAAATATCTTTTCGGAAAATCAGCGGAACCTCGTTAATCAGGATATCGCGGATCATACCGCCGAAAGCCCCCGTAATCGTCCCCATCACAATGGCCACCCACATCGGGAATCCGAATGTCAGCGCCTTCTCGATACCGACCACGCCGAACAGTCCCAGCCCTATCGCATCGAAAATAAAGAAAGTATTGTTCAAGCTAATCACATATTTCCTGAATATGATAACGAAGAGCAACGCCAGAGCCGATATGATGAGATAAGAGGCTTGTTCCATCCAAAAAGGGGTGGCATTGAGCAGGATATCGCGGATCGTACCGCCTCCTACCGCCGTAACCACACCGACAACATAGGCCCCGAACCAGTCAAATTGTTTGGCAGAGGCCAAACGGATGCCGCTAATCGCAAAAGCGAATGTCCCGGTGTAATCGCAAAACGTAATAAAGTCTATCATTTTGATTTTTTCTGCAAAAATAAGTATTTCCTCGCAATGTTGCGGTTTTCTATAAAGATGACCTGATAATTATTTAAACCAAACGAACATCCGGCTGTTAATTATATATAAGTTTGCATTCAAAAAGGTGCTGATGACTATCTAATTAAGGGAAAAATGAAGAAATTTATACTAACCGGACTCATTTGTCTGTTTTCGTTCCCCTGGATACGGGGACAAGAATATATACCTCAAATTACACATCGTCATTATACAAGTGACTCAACCCTACTCCAACCCCGCCGCCCTTGGAAAGCGGCACTCGAAACATTCGGACTCAATATGCTCGTCTGGAGCTTCGACCGATATATCGTAAAAGAGGATTGGGCTTATATCAACGGGCATACGATCAAAAGCAATTTCAAAAAAGGCCCGGTATGGGACACCGACCAGTTCACAACAAACCTTTTCTCCCACCCTTATCACGGTTCACTCTATTTCAACGCAGCTCGCAGCAACGGTATGAACTTCTGGCAATCCGCCCCGTTTGCAGCCGGCGGCAGTCTGATGTGGGAGTTCTTTATGGAGAATGAACCGCCTTCGATCAACGACATGCTGGCGACAACGTTCGGAGGAATCGAATTGGGTGAAATCACCTATCGGCTGTCCGACCTGTTCATAGACAACCGTTCGTCGGGAGCCGACCGTGTGGGGCGCGAGGTATTGGCAGGCATTTTGTCGCCGGTCCGCGCCTTCAACCGTATCATTTCAGGAGAAGCCTGGCGACACGGTTCTTCAAAAGGACGAACCTACTCTTCCGTTCCCGTCAATTTTATCGTCACGATGGGACCTCGTTTCCTCGCAGAACAAGAAGGTTCGAAACGGGGAACGACCAGTCTGAACATTAATTTCCGCATCGACTACGGGAATCCTTTCAACGATGATTTTTATTCTCCCTATGAATGGTTCCGCTTCAACTTCGGAATGGATTTGTTCTCTGCCCAGCCGGTGGTCAGCCAGGTCAATGCCATCGGAGCCTTATGGGGAAAAACTGTTTGGACGAAAGGGCCGCGTTCCCTTTCCGCCGGATTATTCCAACATTTCGACTTCTATAACTCGGAGCTCCGCGACGGAAGCGACCTGACCGTTCCTCCTTACCGCATCGCAGCACCGGCAGCAGCAGGAGGAGGCCTTATCTATTACAAGCAGGCCACATCGGGAGACAAGACGGATATTTACGCCGAACTGTATGCAAACGGCGTCGCTTTGGGAGCCAGCCTTTCGGATTATATGCTGCTTGGCGAACGGGATTATAACTTAGGAAGCGGCTACAGCACCAAGGCCGGTGCAGGCATCATCTACAACAGACGATTGGCTTTCCTGCTCAACATGGAAAACTATCATATCTTTACCTGGAAAGGATATGATCCGGAGATCGACTGGTCACAGGCAGATCCCGGAACCCTGAACATTCAAGGCGATGCAGGAAACGCGCGCCTGACCATCTTCTCGATGAAACTGGCTTATTTATTAATGGACAAGTGGAACATCACCCTGACAAACCGCTATTTCTCACGACGGACAAACTACCGGTATTACCCCCGGGTAGATTATTCCACTTACGACCTGATGCTCGGGCTAGGGATACGGATTTAATTCTTACGCTCCAACTCGTTCAGATTTTCCATTTTCTTGCGTTGCAGAAACTCGTAGATACCTTCGAGATGTTCCGTCACTTTCTTGTTTCCGAATTCATAAACTTTGGTCACAAGACCGTCCAGGAAGTCTCGGTCATGCGAAACGACGATCAGCGTCCCGTCAAAGTCCATCAAGGCTTGTTTCAGGATATCTTTCGTCTTCATATCCAGATGGTTCGTCGGCTCGTCAAGAATCAGCAGATTGACGGGTTCCAGCAATAGTTTAATCATTGCCAAGCGGGTACGTTCGCCACCGGAGAGCACCTTTACCTTTTTTGCAGAATTCTCGCCCCCGAACATGAAAGCCCCCAACAAATCCTTTATTTTGTTGCGGATATCCCCTTTTGCGACATCGTCTATCGTTTGGAACACTGTCAGGTTTTCATCCAAAAGGGAAGCCTGGTTCTGCGCAAAATAGCCGATCATCACGTTATGCCCGATCGTCAACGTGCCGTCATGCTCGAGTTCTTTCATGATACATTTTACCAGCGTAGATTTACCTTCGCCATTCTTTCCGACAAAAGCGATCTTGTCACCCCGCTCGATCGTCAGATTGGCATTACGGAAAACAGTATGGTCTCCATACGATTTAGACACATTCTCGATCGTCACCGGATAAGAACCCGAACGGGGCGAAGGCGGGAACTTCAGGCGCAGAGCGGAAGTGTCTTCTTCATCGACTTCCAGTATTTCCAGCTTTTCAAGCATCTTCACGCGGCTCTGCACTTGCAAAGTTTTGGAATAAGTGCCTTTGAAACGCTCGATAAAGTCCTTCGTTTCAGCAATAAACTTCTGTTGCTCGTCGTATGCCTTCTGTTGCTGCTCGCGGCGTTCCTTGCGCAGCTGCAGATATTGGCTGTAATTGACTTTATAGTCATAGATACGCCCCATCGTAACTTCGATCGTGCGAGTCGTGATATGATCCACAAAAGCCCGATCGTGACTGATCACTACGACCGCTTGCCCGTTATCGATCAGAAAATCTTCCAACCACTGGATGGACTCGATATCGAGGTGGTTGGTTGGCTCGTCCAGCAAAAGCACATCCGGTTTCTTCAGCAACAGTTTTGCCAATTCGATACGCATACGCCAACCACCGCTGAACTCGCTTGTCTGACGGTTAAAGTCTTCACGGGTGAAACCAAGCCCTAACAGAGTCTTCTCTATATCGGCGTCATAATTGATTTCCTCGATGGAATAGAACTTCTCGCTCAATGTCGATACGCGTTCGATCAGTTCCATATAGCTGTCCGATTCATAATCGGTGCGTGTCTCCAATTCTTTGTTGAGAGCAGCGATCTCTGCTTCCATCTCGTGCAGATGAACGAAAGCCTGAGCAGTCTCTTCAAACACCGTACGGCCATCTTCCGTCATCAAATGCTGCGGAAGATATGCGATAACGGTATCTTTCGGGGCAGACACTTTCCCGCGAGTCGGTTCACGCACACCCGCCAATATCTTCAGCAAAGTAGATTTACCCGCCCCGTTCTTTCCCATCAGGGCAATCCGGTCTTTCTCGTTAATGACAAAAGATATATCCGAAAATAATGCGCTACCGCCAAACTCTACTGTTAGTCCGTCTACTGAAATCATATAATATATAAATGTATTGCTTTTATAAAACGAGCGGCAAAGGTAAGAAATAAATAGGTACGATAATAATTGAATTAGAAGCGGTAGCAGTTTCGTTTTAAACGAATACCTTTTTTAAAAGAATAACAACAAATCCTTTTACCCAAAAACGTCAGTCCAAATCTTTCTCATGCAACCAAGCGGAAAGCAAATCTGCCACTTCAATATTATTCAAATCCGAGAAAGGGAAATGTGTGTTACCGTGCAATCCGGCTTCCGGCAGATGGACAACCGTGACATTTCCCCCCAGTTCGTTCAACATTTGTGCCCATTTGCGCATCAGATATAAACGCCGCGTCCACTCGTATAACTCTGGTTGTTCGTCCGTTTCCGGCAGATTGTCTCCGTAATATACGACAATCGGTATTTTAGTGTACTCCATAAAATCAGACATAGGGACTTCAACCCCTTCCGTTTTCCTGGATAGTGTCAGAATCTTTCCCTCCTCCGGAACTTGTCCTTCGGGAAAAGGGACTCCCCCACCCGGTTCATAGGATACGATTCCCTTGATATTCTTTGTCTTCAACAACGTTCTCCATCCGACAGGACCACCTTGAGAATGCGTGACGAAAACTGCTGGCCCTATCTTGTCGAACAAAGCTGCGTATGCATCAGAATAGACTTCAAAATCAACAGCCCCGACAGTCGGTGTCATCTGCCGGAAATACTGATCGAGAGCATCTTTGTCACGACTGAACTGCACCCCGTCGAAAAAATCAGGCCAAATACCGAGACGAAAACGGTTGAACCAGATCTCTTCATCAAAAACGGGCGACAAAGTAACTGTCTCCGTTCCCCTCCCGGCATTCCCCCGACGAGGCTGATCGACAAGATACGTGGAGAATCCCCGACGCAAAAAGATATTCTGGAATCCCTCGCGCCCGTCAGGTGTCGTCTCCCACGTTTTGGAGAATTGTCCTACTCCGTGAGCAAAAACGAGTGGATATTTTTGTGCATCAACCGGCTTCTGATAAAACACGTATGCATGGTCGCCATGATAAGTACGTCCCAATGAATCGGTCAGTACCGTACCGCCAACGGCAAAACTGCCCTGTTCGACAATCTTCAATACTGAACTACGGGAACATGCAGCCAACAAAAGCAACACACTCAAACCTAATGCAATCAGATTTTTCATTCCTATACTTGTAATTATTTCTGAACTTTAGATTCCTGCAAAGCATCATAACGACTGCCGATAACCGGAATGGCAGCAACAGCCTCCTCCAATTCTCTCATTTCGCTCTCCGTGAAACGAATTTCTGCCGCCCGCAGATTTTCTTCCAAATGGGAAAGTTTTGTCGTTCCGGGAATCGGTACGATAAACGGCTTCTTATTCATCAGCCATGCCAAGGCAACTTGAGCCGGAGTGATTCCTCTCGTTCTACCAAACACGTTAAGTACTTCCACGATACGCATATTGGCACGAATAGCATCGGGTTGAAAACGCGGTAAAGTCTGACGATTGTCATTCGCCGCTTCGAATCGCGTATATTCATTGATCATGCCACCCAAGAATCCCCGGTTGAGAGGACTGTACGGAACAAAGCCGATACCCAGCTCCTCACAGACCGGCAATACATTCTCTTCTACATTGCGGTGCATAAAATGGTATTCACTTTGTATGGCCGTAACAGGGCAGACCGCATGCGCACGGCGAATTGTTTCGGCATTCACTTCGCAAAGTCCGAAATGCAATACCTTTCCTTCCCGAATCAGTTCTTTGACAGTATCAGCAACTACTTCGACAGATGTATTCGGGTCAATACGGTGCTGATAAAAGATACCAAGCGTTTCGACACCAAGATTGCGTAAAGAATTTTCACAAACCCGGCGGATATTGGCCGGAGTACTATCCTCCTCCGTCTTGATCTGCACGCCATTTACAAATTTATGCCCGAATTTAGAGGAAACGAACACACGCCCCTCATAACCTTTCAAAGCCTCCCCCATTAGTTTCTCGTTCTTATGATAGCCATAGCTTTCAGCAGTATCGAAAAGTGTTACGCCACGTTCTATCGCTTCACGTATCAAGGCAATCGCCTGCTCTTTACCTGGATGCTGACTGCGATGATGGTTCAATCCCATGCAACCGAATCCCATCGCCGAAACGTTCATGGCAGCAGTGCCACTACCCAGTGTCCGCCGATTATGAACAGCAGCCATACCTGCAAGACCAGTATACGGTCTCCCGGATATATTCATTACTGCCGGTTCCGAGCCTACCGCCTTCCCGGTTGTCGAAGCCACACAAAATGTAGAACCAGCCAATACCGCCTGCCTCAAAAAACGACGACGGTTCATACCATGTTCATTGTTCCATTCTTTTTCCATTTCCTGTTGCATTTTTTACATATTCTGTTTTCTGTTGCAAAAATAGAAAGGAACATTCACACGGTCCGTACCAAAACTACGGATAGAAATACCAATTTCATCGATCGGTTAATAAACCTATCGTTTCAGCATCCTATTTCTGTCAAAAAAAGTAACTTTGTATCCACAAGGAGAATAGCTTATGAGTGAAATAATGAAAATTGACACAGTTCGGCAATACAATGACTATTTCGGAGTAGAGACTTTACATCTCTCAGTCAGCGTCATCGAAGGATGTAAGGCAAAGCCATTACGGTATTGCCGGAAGTTATACAACCTATATGCCATCTTATTGAAAGATACAGATTGCGGACAGCTGAAATATGGGCAAAGCTGTTACGACTACCGGCAAGGCACAATGCTTTTTCTGGCACCCGGACAAATAATGGGGTCTGAAGACGACGGAAGGCTACATCAACCAGAAGGCTGGGTATTGGCTTTCCATCCTGAATTTTTGCAAAAGACACCATTAGCTCGTCTGATAAAAGAATATTCTTATTTTTCCTATAATGCAAACGAAGCATTGCATCTTTCGGAACAAGAACGCAAAATCGTCCTCGAATGTATGGAAAAGATACGGACAGAATTACAACATCCCATCGACAAACACAGCAAATCACTGATAACGGATAATATCAAACTGCTACTCGATTACTGTATTCGTTTTTATGACCGACAATTCATTACACGCGAAAATGTAAATCATGATATCCTGACGCGTTTCGAAAGTCTTTTGGATGATTATTTCGCCTCAAATGCACCAGCAGAAAGCGGTATGCCATCGGTACAATATTGCGCCGACAAACTTTGTCTGTCGGCCAATTACCTGGGAGACTTGTTAAGAAAAGAAACCGGGATATCTGCCTTGAAACATATTCAACAGAAAACATTGGATATAGCCCGGGAACGAATGTCCGATACTTCGAAATCCATCGGTGAGATATCTTATGAACTGGGATTTCCTTATCCCCAGCATTTCAGCCGTTGGTTCAAGAGAATGACAGGATATACTCCCAACGGGTACAGGATGGCAAACTAACTGACTGAACCTTGCCATCCCACCCGGTCAAAAAGAGAGATTTATTTCACGACTTCCGGACGTATCAAACCACCACCGATCGAAACACGATCCTTCCCAGTCAGAGACATATCAATAATATAAGAGTTTCGCTGGTTCACTTCCGTCTGACTTTTATGGGCATGGAAAATATAGCGGTATCTGCCCGCCTTGTCCAAAAAGGGTGCACCATGACCGGTTCCGACAAGTTCTTCCACTTTATGCAAAAGCGGATTTTTCTCGCTTTTCCTCCATGGACCGAAAGGAGAATCCGAGGTTGCATAACCTACGGCATAATCCTGACTTCTGAAGTCATTTGCGGAGTAGAACATATAATAAAGCCCGCCCTGCTTGACAATAGAAGGCCCTTCAACCACCTTTCCGAACACCAGCTCCCACGGTTCGGTAGCTTCAACACATTGCGTCAATGTTTCTTCTTTGATCTCTTTCAGATTATCTTTCAGCTCCGCACACCAAATCACATTACCGTTTGTAAAGCGAACAAAATAAAGATAGGCTTTCCCGTCCTCATCGAAAAAGACGGATGTATCGATTCCTTTTTCTTCTCGAATCGGCTTCTTTTCATCTTGCACAAATGGGCCCAAAAGAGAATCGGACGTGGCAACACAGACATGTTCCTCTACCGAATAGAACATATAAAACTTCTTATCCTCCTCCACATAGTAGACCTCCGGCGCCCAAAACCATTTATCCCCGTAAGAATCTTCTTTACTCAGTGCCAGGCGCGGAGAACGCTCCCACGATTTCATGTCTTTAGAACTGTACACCTCGAAACCGTCCGCACGGGATGTTCCATAGGCATAATAGGTATCATTGTAAAACAGGATATAAGGATCGGCAATCGGCAACACATCCGAAACCAG
>ENA-OPMG01001969-OPMG01001969.1-human-gut-metagenome-genome-assembly--contig:-NODE-1969-length-10600-cov-2.298815_pt1 | contig 10600 bp, 13 predicted proteins | sample MGYA00241522_ERZ501741 | MGnify/ENA primary metagenome ERZ501741 (study PRJEB25962, sample SAMEA2042616) | human gut metagenome | biome: human gut; feature: human-associated habitat; material: faeces...
TAACGCATTTAACGGATTCTATCACGATACCAAGATTCTTGCAGAAACAGACGAAGCAAAGCAGAAGGGCTATATTGCGTTAATTTGTCTGACAAAAGCCGTATTAGAGCAGTGTATAGAACTGCTGGCAATTGAATGCCCGGACAGAATGTAGGAATATATAAGAATATCAAAAGAAAAAGCTAAGATTTTGTGCGACCGCAGATAAGAAAAGGACGGTATGCTGTACAGGTCAGAAGCTTAGAGGGATAGGATTTATAGAAGGAGGAAACGGAAATCCGTATAAAGTTATGAAATTATTATCATTTGCTATTCCATGCTACAATTCGGCGGCATATATGGAAAAATGTATTCAGTCTGTTCTGGCAGGCGGTGAGGACGTAGAAGTTATCATTGTAGATGATGGTTCTACCAAAGATGAAACGGCAAAAATTGCAGATGAATATGTGGAAAAACAAGAAGTAAATGAAAAAGCACATAAACATTATGAAAATATAAAAAGTAATATAAGATATTTAAATGAAAAAGGTATAAAAACTGTTGATTATATAGAAAATCAAATAATAAGAAGTAAATATATAGAACAAAAAAATTTATTAAATAATAGATTAACAGAACTACTTGAAGAACAAAAAAATGATGAATTTTATGAAATATTAGATAAATTTATAGAAAAAATTAGTATTGATACATATCATGAAGAAAATTATGAGAAAACAGCGTTTGGAAAATATAATGTAGAAATACAAGATAAAACTATAATAAATGATTTGCATTTTACTCCTAAAGGATTATGGGATATGACATTTAAAAATTGTTTTTATATAGATAATGATTTCTATTTCTTTGACCAAGAATGGGATGAGCCTAATTTACCAGTTGAATATATTTTATATAGATCTATTTTATATACAATATCATTAAGAAGATTTATAAAAATTGAGGATTTATTAGAAAAATACAATTTAACAAAATATTTAGAAATATTTAAAAAACTAGATGATAAAATGCAAGAAATGGTAAGAGATGATAAAACATGGAAATCATATAAGCAAAATAATATTATAGATATAGAGGCTACAAAACAAGAATTAATAAATCAAAATATAAGAAATAAGGCACAAGAACAAGAAATAGAAAACTTGAATATTAGAAGTAATGCACAAAAAGCAGAAGCAGATAATTTGAAAGAACAAATTCGTAATTTAACAGAAGAAAATAAGAAATTAAGAAAACAATATATTAGAATACCAAATTGGAGGTTTTTATGGAGAAAAACGAAAACGAAGAACTGCTGGAACAAAGCCCGGCAGAGATTCAGCAGGAAGATACGCAGAAAATTGCAAAGAGCGGGAAAGAAGAGCCGGATACAGAAGAACAGAAAGTCTCCAATGGAAGATTTATACTCTGGAGTCTGGCGGGAGTGTATCTGTTGTATACAAGTTACAGTCTCTGTAAGGGATATGTGACAGGCGAAGAAGGAACAAGTATGGGATTTATGCTTGCCGGAATTGCATTTGCAGCTATTGGTGCTGGTCTGCTGTTTTTCGGCATTAAAAATATGCTCTCAGAAGAGAAGATCAAGAAAGCAAAAGCAGCGAAGAATGCGGCAATGGAAGCTGCCGCAGGCGGAGAACTGAAGAAAGAGGCTGCATCCGGGCAGAACAGATCAATGAGCATTGCTGAAAGGGCTAATATGGTTAAGAATCTGGAAGACGAAGAGGAAGACGGGGAAAACGAGAAAGAATGAAAATATTGATCACATTGCTGAAACCGTTGTCTTTTTTACCGGCACTGCTGATGATGTATATCATCTTTTCATTTTCAGCCCAGCCGGGTGAAGTTTCAGGTAATCTGAGCTATAAAATAAGTTATGAGATCATAGAAACGAAGAGCGAGCTTTTGTCAGAGAATCTGAGCAGTGAAGAGATTGCCTATAAGGCAGATGGAATTCACTACTATGTGAGAAAAGCGGCACATATGACAGAGTATTTTCTGCTGGCTATCGCTATTTCTTTTCCTTTATATGTCTATGGTGTGAGAGGAATCTGGCTGATGCTTCTTGCGGGAATTGTCTGTGTGGGATTTGCAGGGCTGGATGAGTATCATCAGTCTTTTGTGGATGCCCGTACACCTGCGATAAAGGATGTGGGAATCGACAGTATAGGGGCGTTTATCGGAATACTTCTTGTTCAGGCATTCTGCTGGTCTGTACTGAATAATCCTAATAAAAAGAAGAAAAAAAGAAGCCACAAGAAAAAATAAAGAACCACAATTAACAATAACAAAAAAGGCAATAGCTCCTGCCATTGTTGTAAAATGTCTTTCCTTTAAATCCTTATATAGCCTCAATATTCGCCTCACATTATCACCAGTTATATTATGGATTTTATTTTTAATCATTAAACAAAAAAATCCTAATTTTACCAGAAAATATAGGTATAATTAGGATTAATATTATAAAATTAAAAGCAATAATGGAATCGTTATAACACACAAAATTGTTGTTAATAAAACGACATTAGCACAAAGCTCCTGTTCAGTATCATGTAATTCTGCAAGTGACAATATAATGGCACCTGAAGGAGCTGCACTTAAAATTAAAATACATGATTTAAAGGTTTCATCTAAAAATGGCAAGAAATAAACACATAAATAAGCAAAAAGAGGGAATATGATTAGCTTCATTGCACAAGCTAGGTAAGCAAATGGTCTTTTAAAAAGACTTAAAATATTAACCGTTGATAATCGCATTCCTAACACTATCATACATAAAGGGGTTGTCATTTTACCCAAAATATTAATAGCATTTCCTAATACTTGAGGAAAATGAATTTTAAATATATAAAGTGGTAAAGCAACAAAAATAGCAAGAGAGGTTGGATTAAGTATCGCTGTTTTTAAAGAAACATACTTAGCCTCTTGCGTTATTAAAAATACACCTAAGGTAAATGCAATAATATTCATACTCATTACATAAACAGATGAGTAACAAGAAACAATAGGATCATTTGGAAATAATGCTTGTACTAATGGAAGACCAAAAAATCCTACATTTCCACAAGCTGCTCCAAAGGTTAAAACACGATATTTAGCATCAGAAAACTTTTTTCTTAAGACATAATATAAAATCATAATGACTAAAACTTGAATTAACAAGCTTGCAAGAAAAAAGATTCCCATTTGTTTAAGATTATCTAAAGAGTATTCTACTGCTTCAAAGGCACTTAAAATCATAGCAGGTCCACAAACATATAAAAGTAAAGCTGACAATGTTTTAGCATGAGAAGCTGTAGCCTTCTTAGCCTTTGTAACAATAAAACCAATTGCCATATAAAATAGCATTATTAAAACATTAAATAATGTTGTTGTAAAATTCATACTATCACCACACGTGCAAACATTATACGCTCTTTTTTTTCAAATTCAAGTTTTTTTATATGCTTTGTTAAATGATAGCGCTTTAATTATAACTAGTACAAATTTTCAAAATTTGTTTTTTACTATACGTTTATCTATACTATTATTTAAAACCGCGATAGTATATCATTCGATATTAAAAATCGTACTTTATTTTTCCTAATACAAAAGTTAAATAATGTGGAATTGTAATAATATTTCCTTCTTCACTTATATTATAATCACCAATTTTTATCAATTTTGTTTTACCATAATGTTCGGGACGATTCATTACTGTTTTACTAGATTTTGTATTTCCTGTTTTAGCTTTAGCCTCCACAAGAGTAGGGTATCCATTATAAGATACAACAAAATCAATTTCTAATCCACTGCCTTTGGCAAAATAATATGGTTCTAAACCTGCCTTGCTTAATGAATCAAAAACTAAAGCTTTTCTTCAGTAACACTAACAACATCTTGTTCTGCCAATAAATTAACTATTTCAATATTAGAATTAATGAAATCGTAATTTTCATCATATTTATCGCCCTCAAATACGTATTTTCCATCAACAACTGATATTGAATCTTCATATAAGTCAGAAATCTCATCATCTAAAACTAATGATTCTTTTGTTAATTCTACTGCTTCTGAATACACATCATCACAATCATCTGTTCCAACAGCATAAACATTAAAATCAACATTCATAAAAAGTATCACACAACATAATACAGTTATGATTAATAAATAAATTTTTTTCATATTTTCACCCTCTCGTATAATTAAATTATATTATTTTATTATTTAATAAACACTTTAAGAAAAATCAAGCGACTTTTCAATATTCTTTAAAAATCAAGCGACTTTTCAATATTCTTTAAGAAAAATCAAGCGACTTTTTTGTTTTTTCATTTTTTTCAAAATAAAAAAGGTCGCTAAATTGCGACCAATTAATTAATTACTTAACGTTTCCAATACGGCAAACATCACGAGCAATCATAACTTCCTCATTTGTAGGTAATACATATACCTTTACCTTAGAATTTGGAGTTGAGATTTCCTTTTCAATTCCGTATGCTTGGTTGTTAGCTTCCTTATCAATTTCAACGCCCATAACACCTAAACGGTTACAAATCTTCTCACGTAGGTGGCAAAGATTTTCTCCCATACCAGCTGTAAAGCAAATAGCGTCACATCCACCCATGTAAACATAGTAAGAACCAATGTAGTCCATAATACGCTTAGATTGAACGTTGAATGCCATAATACAACGGTGATCTCCTTCGTTCATACCCTTTGTAACGTCACGAGCATCGTTTGTACGACCACCCATACCAAGAAGACCTGACTTCTTGTTAAGGATATTGATAAGCTCAGAAATGCTTTGACCTTCATGCTTAGCAACTACCTCAAGAGCAGTTGGGTCAATATTTCCTGAACGAGTTCCCATAGGAATACCCTCAAGTGGTGTAAGACCCATTGAAGTATCAATACATTTTCCACCCTTAACAGCAGAAATTGAAGCACCATTTCCTAAATGACAAACAATAATCTTAGTATCCTCAAGTGGCTTACCCATAATTTCAGCACATCTTTGAGAAACATACTTATGGCTTGTACCATGAGCACCATACTTACGAATACCATACTTTGTATACCACTCATATGGTGTAGCATACATATAAGCTTCTTCAGCCATTGTTTGATGGAATGTAGTATCAAATACTGCAACCTCAGGAACATCTGGTAAAACCTTCATAAAAGCACGCATACCAACAACATGAGCTCTATTATGTAAAGGAGCTAAATCAGCAAGCTCTAAAATCTTGTTAATTACAGTTCCATCTGGACCATCAATTAAAGTTGAATCCTTGAAGTATTCTCCACCTTGCACAACACGGTGACCAACACCAGCAATCTCAGAAAGATTTTCAACAATATGCTTTTCAAGTAAAGTCTTAAGTAAAAGCTCAACACCTTCTGCATGTGTAGGTAAAACAGGATTTGTTTCTTCCTTTACCTTTTCACCATTCTTAAAATACTTAAGAGTGAAAATACCCTCAGGTAGACCAATACGCTCCATTACACCTGAAGCAATTACTTCTTCAGCTGGCATTTCAAGTAATTGGAATTTAATTGAACTTGAACCAGCATTAACTGCCATAATTTTTGACATAACTAATTTCCTCACTTCGTTTATTTTTTATTAATATTATTTTCAAACCACGTTTCAATTTGAGCCAAAGCCTCATTAAAGCGCTTTGAATCATTAAAGCTTGGTAGTTTGACCATCATACACTTCTTATTCTCGATATGAGCACGTTGAATAAGAATAATTGATTTTGAATTATTCTTAAAGAATGTATCAGGAAGCTCAATCAAACCAATCATTGAATTTTCCTCATTTAATTCCTTTTTAAATTTCTGATCCTTATCATATGAGAAAAAATCATTAGGAATTAAACACATCATTACTCCATTGTCATTTAGGGCCTTTACATGATGAAGTATAACCTCATAAGGGAAATATTTACCATCTAAAGGATTTGAATAATCAAAATCACAAACAATATAGTCAAGATTAGAAACATTTACATTGCGTGTATCCTGAAAATAAATTTCAAGCTCTGTTTGAAGCATGTCACTTAAGCTTTGCATTATCTTAACTGATAGCTCATTATGCTCACAAGCAATAGCGTCTATTTCTAAATCTAAATGGTTAATTATTGTAAACAATAAATTACCAACACCTGCTAAAGGGTCAAATAATCTAATATGTCTCTTTGTAGGCTCAAACTTGGAAATTAAATAGGCAAATAACATTCCAATCGTATCAGGAGTAATTCCTCCATTACTAATTTTTTGTTCACTAAAGCCTTTTAAAACTATAGCTTGAAGAGCTTTTCTAATTGATTCAACATCTAAATCCATATTTTTTATTGGTTCATATATTTTTTCAAGCTTAGCTTTTTTATCATCAGATAAATCATTTAAAACCTCACCTGCTAATAGACTAATGGAACTAATGAAACAAGTTTGTAGTACCAATAGATATTATGATAAGTTTATACCTGCAATGAGAAAGTTAAGTCCATTATATAATGAATATTATGAGCAAATGATAAAAGCAAATGAACAATTTATTAAGAACTATCCTGAATATATAGAATAATATCTATTACACAAACTACAATTTTGAAAGGAGAGAAATTTATGGAGAAAAGATTAAAAATAATGATAGAGAATTGCCCTCAAAATCATAAATGCCCAGCTGTAAATATTTGTCCAGTTGGAGCATTAAGTCAAAAAGATTTTGAAGCACCTAAAATAGATTATGATAAGTGTATAAGATGTGGCAAATGTTCAAATTTTTGTCCTAAAAAAGCATTAGTATTAGAATAAAAACTTACAATTTGAAAGTGAGGTGTTACTTTGGATAGTCAGAACATTTTATATAAACAGGCAATAGAGTATGAGAAAAAAATGAGATCAAACGAAGAATATCAAAAAGATTATGAATTAGCAGATAAATTAAGAAAAGAACTATATGATAGTCTTGGAGTAGAGAGTAATTATTTGACTGATTTATATTATAGAACAATACTTGATGATAATTGTATCTCTATTTTAGCAAAGTATATACCATTATTTAAAAATGTCGGAATAAGTTTAAATTTAATAACTCAACAGTTTTGGAGAAAAAATAATGTTGATTGCTCTAACTTTTTAGAAAAATGGTACTATGACTTAAAAGAAAGTGATTCTTTAACAGATACAATAGAAACTACTTTAGATAATGCCTTTGTGAAAATACAAGATAAGAATAAAATACCATTTTATATTGAAATAATTAAAGATAATGACAAATTTCCTTTAGTAATGACTATGCTAGGAAGATGGAATATTGATGAAGTAAAGCCAATCATAATAAATAGACTAGAAAATGATAAAATTAAAACTCACTCTATAAAGGCATTAGGATATTATAAAGATAAAAATACTATTCCATTAATAGAAAGGTATTTAAAATCAGATTACTCTGGAGTGCGACAAGAAGCAAAAAAGATTATAGATAGATTAAATAAGTTATAAGATAAATTACATGTATACTGTTAGATGTAAATAAATGAGTTTACATCTAATTTTTTTGGTTGTAAAATTATTTACAAAGAATTTAAGTTAGAACATCAAATTACAGAGGTCTTTGAATCTAACAACTTGACGGTTCGACTTTTATTCCTATTATTAATTTAGTTTTAGATAGTGAGGGCAATAGACTCTATATAACAAGCATGATGAAATAATAGTAGAGGTAAAAGACTTAAGTTCAAAAAGAAAGTAGGTGAATAATTTTGAAAACAGTATTAAGTGTAGATGTTGCTAAAAATAAAAGTATGATAATGCTTATGAATAGTGAAGGAGAGATATTTATTGATACAAAAGAAATAAATCATAATTTAGAGGATTTTGAAAAAGTAAAAGAAGAAATAAAAGAAATTAATCCACAAAATCTAACAGTATTTATGGAATCAACAGGTACATATCATTTACCAGTAGAAAGATATTTTAAAGAAAATGGATTTAACACCTTAGTTATTAATAGTTTAACTACTAAAAACAATTATGATACTATTAGAAAAACTAAAACGGATAAAAAGGATTGTTATAGATTAGCAAAGTTGTTTTTTGTAAATGAAGTAGAATATCACGATTTATCTAAAAAGGATTTATATGCTAATTTAAAAGCAATGACAAGACAATACTTTTATCTATTACAAAACAATGTAAGTTGTAAAAATAGATATAAAAGATTAATAAATATATGTTTTCCAGAGCTAGAGAAAATCTTTAAATCAACAAGAATTTATGATGATACAGCATTAAACTTTATTAAAGAATTTCCACATGCAGAGATAGTAAAAGAGAAGCGAATTGATGCACTGTATAATAATTTATACAAGACTAATGGAAGAAATTTAAACTTTTATAAAAAGCTAGCTACAACAATAAAGACAGCTTCAATCAATTCTTATCCTGGAGTTGATAAAGAACACGAAGATGTAAAAAATCTTTCATATATGGCTAAAATAGTACAGAATAATAACAATATCATAAATGAATTAAGAGAAAAAATGATAGAAACAGCAAAACAATCTCCGTATTACAAAATAATAAATTCATTTTATGGAATTGGAGATACACTAACAGCAGAGATACTTGGAGAATTAGGAGATATAACAAGATTCGATAGTCCGAAAGAAATAATAGCTTTTTGTGGACTTGATCCAACAATAAAGCAGTCTGGAAAAAGTATAAATGTGAAAGGAGCAATATCAAAAAGAGGAAACAAATATGCACGATATATATTATTTAATTGTAGTCAAATGGTAGTAAAACTAGGTGCTTCAAATTATCCAGAGCATCCAGTATATATTTATTACCAAAATAAAAAAGCAGAAGGCAAACACTACTACGAAAGCCTAACTGCTTGTTCTACAAAAATTCTAAGAATGTTATATTCAATGTGTAAAAATAATAAACAATTCTTAGAAAATTAATCATAATTGAATTTTATCATAAAAAAAGTGAAAAAGATACAATTTTTTAAAAAATATATCGTTTTCGCTTGTTTGCCATACAAAAAAATAATATAATAAATTTATAAAAAAAGTCTTGACAAAAATTAGATAGTCAAGTTATAGAGATATAAAGAGAAGGGATGAGAGTATAAATGAATCCAATAGAAAATTTAAAAGATTTAATCATATACCAAAGTCAAAATAATGATAATGTTTCTGTAGAAGTTTTATATGATAATGAAGATTTTTGGTTAACTCAAAAATCAATGTCAAAATTATTTGAAGTAGAAGTGAACACAATAAATTATCACTTAAAAGAAATATTTAAGTCAAGCGAATTGACAGAAGAATCAGTTATTCGAAAAATTCGAATAACTGCAAATGACGGAAAGAACTATAATACTAACTTCTACAGCCTAGATGCAATACAGGAACTTTAATCAAAGGCAATTTATCAACTTTTAAAGAGGGGGGGATCATTTTTTATTGTAAAAAATGATATAAACCTTGAAAATACATGGGTGTAACTAAATATAATATAAAATTAGTTTACACTACCAAATAAAAAGGGGGAAAATAAATAATGAAAAAATTTGGAAATGTACTATGGGGAATAGTTTTAATAGTTGTAGGTTTAATAATAGGAGGAAATGCTTTAGGAATAACAAATATAAATATATTTTTTGATGGATGGTGGACACTTTTCATTATAGTTCCTTGTTTTATAGGATTATTTAAAGAAAACGAAAAAACAGGAAATGTAATAGGATTATTAATAGGTATAGCATTATTCTTGGGCTGTCAAGATATTATAAATTTTGATTTAATATGGAAATTAGCTTTACCAACAATTTTAGTAATAATTGGTTTATCAATTATTTTCAAAGATACATTAGGTGGAAAAGTAAATGAAGAAATAAAAAAGTTAAATGACAAAAGAAATGGAGCAAATACATATTGTGCAACATTTTCAGGGCAAAAAGTAAAATTCGATAAAGAACTATTTACAGGAGCAGATTTAACAGCTGTATTTGGTGGAGTAGAATGTGATTTAAGAAATGCAATTATAGAATCAGATGTAGTAATAAATGCGAGTAGCATTTTTGGAGGAATAGATATTTTAGCACCATCAAATGTAAAGGTAAAAACAAAATCAACATCAATATTTGGTGGAGTAGAAAATAAATCAAATACAAATGGAGAAGAAAATACTCATACAATATATGTGAATGGAACAGCTATATTTGGAGGTGTTGAAATAAAATGACATCAGTACAAAAAATAATAAAAAATATAGCTCTCGCTTTAGCAGTTTTTCTAATTGTTTCTATTATTTCTGGAATATTAAGTGCATTATATGCCTTATCAGGAGTGTTAGGATTAAAGAATGAAGATACAAAAATAAATAATGAAATGAGTATGATTGATTTTGAAAATGGAGAAATTGCAACATTAGATATTGATGTTAATTTTGCAAACTTAATTATTAAGAATGGAGATACTTTAAGAGCAGAAACAAATAATAAAGATATTAACTGTAAGCAGAATAACAAAAATTTACAAATAAAAGAAAAACAACATAATTTGTTTTCTAAAAAAAATAGAGGAGATTTAATTGT
>ENA-OPMG01001971-OPMG01001971.1-human-gut-metagenome-genome-assembly--contig:-NODE-1971-length-10578-cov-2.124109_pt1 | contig 10578 bp, 10 predicted proteins | sample MGYA00241522_ERZ501741 | MGnify/ENA primary metagenome ERZ501741 (study PRJEB25962, sample SAMEA2042616) | human gut metagenome | biome: human gut; feature: human-associated habitat; material: faeces...
ATCTTGATTTCATACTCCCTGTTCCCAACATTGGAGATGATTGCATGAACCTCTCCCGTATATCCGGAATCAATAGGTGGCAGTTCACATACAATTCCCTGTGAGCTTAATCCGCTCCTTGGAAATATGTATCCGGCATAGCCATCCGGTATTTTTAATCCAAATCCCAGAGGAAGCTTACAGATATCTCCCGGCCGGATCTCAACATCCTTTGGACTGAATACATCCGCACCGGCATCATTGGCATGAGCCCTTTCCGGGCTTCTCCCACCAAAATCAATCAGCTGTATCTTCATCTAATACCCCTTCCTCCAACACACTCTCTTCGCACAATTTTGGAAAATCCACCCTGATAATATCTGTTGGTAACATCTGCGGTGGAATACTTTTTCCACAGGTCATCTTTCCTTCCTCACAGCCACCATTCATACAAAATGGTCCACAGTCAGAAAATAGTTCCCTGTTCTGCCCCAGAAGCTGTTCCCAGATTTTCAGCATCACATATCTGGTTTCCTTTGTGTTTCTCCTGCATGTTCTCTGACGGATCATGTGCTTCCACTGATACGGTGTTGCGCCGATCAGAAGAATATTCCTCATTCCCTGCGGTGCACAGTATCCGGCAGAATCATTATCAACCCCATATCTGATCATTTCCTGGTAATTTTTCATTGCCATGCTGCACTGTCTTAAATATCCTTCCTCCTGTCCGGTTCCTATCAGATCATAGGGAATGACAAAATCCTCCACTCCTGAATAGTCACTGTATTGCAGGCTTGCCGACATATATTTCACTTCATTCTGGTGCCTGGTAATCTGTGCCAGGAATCTTCTGGATGCACCGACTACAACCACATTGATGATTCCAAATTTCTGAATCGTCGGATGTGGCAGCTTCACAAGATTTGCCACGGTGGATCTCTGATATGGCTTTTCATACAGATCCATGAAATCATCCAGGCAGGAAATCTGATGTCCTCTCTGTGTCAGCCTTGCCGCACAGACCATCAGCTTCTCTGCCTGGTCAATGGATTCCGGATTTAATATCTTCACTTCAATTTTCTTCATTCAGTTCCTCCTCTACAATCGCACAAAGAATCAGGAAATAGTTAATACTGTCGGTGATCTTCTCATCCCACTGCTCTTTGGAATACTGCTGCTCACCCATACACATATCCGATACAGAGATCAGATGCTTGGACAGCATCCCCATAAGTGCTGCTCTCGGCGTGGTATTCAGCACCACTGCTGCCTTCTTGAAATGCGCCAGCCTGTCCACTGCCGTATTCTTCACTGCTCTGGGAGCGTACTCTGCTCCCTTTGCCACCAGCATGGATTTACAACGATCCGTCTGCCTGATGATCACTTCATTGAACTCTTTCTGGTTCATGCCCTTTCCTCCTTCGCTTTCGTTGTTCTGCTTTTCTTAGGTGCCTGCTCTGCCTTTTCCGTATTGACTTTCAGCTTTGATTTCACAGACTCCTTTACCTTTGACAGAGTCCTTTTCTTATCAAGATCCTTCAGAGCCTTGTCAACAACTACCTTTAATTCCGGGTTGGCAGTTTTCTCCTGTGTCTCAGATACAACCGGAATAAAGCCCAGATCCTTTGCTCCTTCTGTAATTTTGTCCATAAGCTCCTGTGCAAACGGACTAGATGTTTTTGCCGATTCCTGCACCTGGTCCTTATCTGCCATCAGCACTTCCATCTTCTGGTCAATCTGATAGATGAACTCCGACGCTGTTTGGCGGATCTTATCAAGGGATGCTTTCAGCTCCGGTGTTTCCTTTCCCTCTGACCATCCCGCGACATAAGAAAAGGAATAGTCAGAAGTATTGATTCCGTAATGCTGGCATACTACATATGCAACACTCTCAGCCTCAACTTCTTTCCCATTCCTTGAAATGTCTTTTGCCTCCGGCACATTATCCTTGTCATGCAGTTTCTGGTGTGCCATTTCATGAAGCAGTGTCTTTATGGTCTGTACTTCACTCATGCCATCCTGAACCACAATTTTCTTGTCTTCCAGATGATAGAATCCCTTGGCATCTCCATCAATCAGCTCAAAAGATACCGGAACCGGGCTGATTTCCTGCAATGCCTGCAAAAGTTTTGGATATTCTTCAATATTTCCCACCAGTTCAGACGGACCGATGGCAGGAAGTTCTTTTCCGTCTGTCTGGGACAGGTCAAATGTCTTTACCACCTTGAATGCCCGGATCGTGACTTCCACTTTCTCCTTTACCGGTTCTCCGTCAGCATCAAATACCGGTCTTCCCTTTTCATCCAGTTTTGTCTGTTCTCTCTCGATCTTATAAGGTGCCGGGGCAAGGATGCTGATTCCCTTTTCTCCCTTTTTCACATACCGGCCCATCTGCTTCCATCCGGTAAAGCTCTGACACAGCTGTGCATCCGGTCTCTGCATCATGATGAGCATGGTATTATTCACGGAATACCTTGGAAATTTTGCCATCACATTGAGAAACTGCTTGTACTTATCACTCTGGAATACATCCTTCACACCCTTTTCCAGCTTGTCTGTGATCTGATGCAGTTCATCAGCTCTCTTATCCCTGGATTCAATCCAGTCAATTTTCTTCTGGATATTCTCAGGAATTTCTCCTTCAATCTGTGCCTCCGGCATATCATGGATAAGCGCTGCAATCATCTGCTGTGCCTGCCAGTTTTCTGCTATATCAGGAACATATCTAAGCATATCCAGGTCAATTCTCTTTCCGATCAGCACATCCATCTCCACGCTGTCCTCCGGATTCTTTAGGTCTGCTACCCTGATGCCGATTGCCGGTATTCCATGCATACGCTCAGGCGGTATCTCTTTGAATTTTGCTACTGCTTCCGCAACACTTGTGATATTCTCATGGAATTCTCCCATGTTATGAAATTCGCTGCATTCCGCCACAGTCAGCGTAACTGTCTTCTTCTCTTCTTTTACGGCTGTATTCTCTGCCACTCTAAATCCCTCCAGTTCTATATCCTCCAGATTATTTGTCAGTTTTAATGATGAAAGCGGAATCTGCTGTTTCTGATGAAATGAGTAATAATCCCTCCCTGGTCCTACTATGATATGGTCAAGAAATTTAACCCCTATCAGATCACACAGTTGCTTTACCCTTGCCGTTGTTGCTATGTCATCCATGCTTGGCTGCAATTTATTTGACGGATGGTTATGAACCAGCATGATTGCAGATGCATTAGACAGGATCGTGCTTTTCAGTATCTCCCTGGGATGAGCGATTGACTGGTCAAGTGCTCCCATACTGACTACATTCATATTGATAGGCTTTCCATCCGTCTGTAGGTTCACGATTGCTACTACTTCCCTGTCATAGTCCTTTAGCATATCTGCCATGACCTTAACAGCTGCTTCCGGACCATCCATAGGAACATCACTTAAAAGAGGCGGCATCTCCACCATTCGGATAGCCACCTGATTCAGACGATACATATTTGTTTTTTCCGTTTCCTGCTTCCTTACAGAATCATAGAAACTCTGCTCCGGTCTTACCCCGCTACTGAGCATCCCCTGCTCCTTCCCCTACAGGAATGGTCATGTGAAATTCCTTATCTTTAAGACTTTTCAGCCTTGAAAGTACAGATTCCCTGGTTGATACTTTTTCCTTACGTTTTACAATTTTCTGCAATCCCTTCATATATCCCGTATATCTGCTTTTCCTTGCCATATCAGCGTTCTCCTTTCTCTTTAGCCGGTCCCTGTTTCTTCGGGACTCTAGCAGTTTCCTTCTTTTTCTCGTTCAGATCAGCCAGCACTGATTCCTTAGACTCTGCTCTAAGCATTCTTTCCTTTATCCTTTTGATCTGGTCTCTGGTAAGCGGTTTCTCCACGATACTCCTGTGAAGGATCTTACCAATCGGAAGCCATGTGACATCCTTTCCAGCCTTTTCCTGCTCCATGATGAATTTCATATGTGATGCGGAAAATTTAGGATTCATGTAATGCTCCAGGTTCAGATCTGCCTCGGCTGCTTCATAGATTACCTTGATCTGTGCCGGCTTGAACTCCTCCTGCACTCTTCCGGCATCTTCCATGGCTTCTTCAACACGTATTGATGCAACAGATCTAAATGTATAATCCACTTCAACAAATCCACTGTTATAATCATCTACTGCTTTCTGAAATCTTGCCTTTTTCTCCTCTGGTGTGAGCTTATCAAATTCCTTGTCTTCCATAGATTCCTCCCATCAGAAAAAGGCAGCCTTACGACTGCCTCATTCCCTTGATGCTACTCTTCATCCATTTCGTCTTGATCATCTTCTCCTGTGTCTTCATCAGGGCTTTCGTCCTCTGCATCTGATACAGACTCTTCCTCAATGTCCATATCTGTAAGATAATCCTCGTCATCATCACTGTCGAAGTAATCTGCATCCGGATCCGGTGCATCCGCTTTCTTCTTGCCCTTATTGGACTTCATATACATAAATCCACCGATTCCTCCAACCGCTGCAAAAAGGACTACTGCCATGATTCCGGTCACATTTTTACTTTTCTTTCCGGTTTCAGATGCTTTTGCCTCTTCCTTCGGCTCCTCAGAGATTTCTTCCGTAGTCTCTGTACCTTTGACCTCTTCTGTCTCTTTCTCCGAAGCAGTCATGCCCTGGGAATTCATATAAGATTCCACCTCATCATCCTCCATGAGCTTCAAAAGGTCTGATTCATCAACAAGATTCAGGAAATGCACGGTCTCTGTTCCCTTATCGTCACGGTCAATGATAATATAGAAATAATTGCCGGACTTGGTTGTAACCGTAATGAACTGCTTGCCACCTGCCTTAATGGAGCCATAATCATCCACCAGGTTCATATTTCCATCAGGTGTAAGAGAGCCATAACTCTCCTCGGCTGTCTCAGTGCATTCCTCTGAACCTTCTACATGTGCATCCACCCCCTGGCAGACATTGTAATCATAAAGGCATACTGCACATTCCTCATTGATGGAATCCTGTGAGCATTTTTCCTCACAGATGCATTCCGCTTCCTGACTCTGTGCAAATACAGTAACCGGTGCCACACCCGCAACGGCTGTCATTCCGATTACCAGACCTCCCATAATCCTTGTTGCGATCACGTTTTTCAAATTATTCATTCTCTTCATCTAAGAAATCCTCCTCTTCGTTATCTGTTTCCTGTTCATTGTCTTCCTCTGCATCTGTCTCCTTACCGGATGCAGCTGCCGCTGGCATTGGTGCCTGTCCGCTTAACATGTCCTGTAATCTGCCACTATTGGCAAGCTGTAAAAACTGTGCCAGCTGTTCCGGTGATAAATTGTAGGATGCAACATCACTGACGATCTGCTGGTTTTCCTCTTCTTTCAGCTTTGCTTCCAGCTGCTTTACCTTTGCATCCGCTGCCTCTCTTTTGGCTACTGCCTTTTTCAGATCCTCGCGGAGCTTGTCTAACTTTGCATACATAAGCGCTCTCCTTTCCTTTGTGACAGCAAAAAAGCCACCACTTTGGTGACTTTCGCTGCATTTATAATTACTGGATTCTTCCATAGCAATAGGCATGTGCCCTCCAGTATGGCGTATCATATGACGCATACTGGATTGGATTGCCACAGTGAATCATGATCTTATTTACCGGATCGACTACGATACCCACATGGGATGCTCCGGCTGTGTTATAGGTTCCCTGGAAAAAGACCAGATCTCCCGGTTTTACATCGGAAGCTGCCACCCTTGCGGTTGCATTCTTCCAGCCATTTGCCGTAAGTCTGCCATAGTTCCAGCCATTTCCACAATTATTGATGACATAGCTCACAAAACCGGAACAGTCAAAACTTGTACCTGGTGAGGATCCTCCCCATACATAAGGATATCCAAGATACTTTTCGGCTTCCCGGTGCATATTGGAAAACTGCTGGTTCGTCAGGTATTCTCCCGGTACGGCATATCTTTCATATTCCTCTGATACACCCGGATTTGCATATACATTATCCCCGAAGATATCCGGCTTGTTGCCCCTGGTCTCCAGAAGCAGCGTATACCGTTCCATCTGATCCTGCGTCAGATTCAGTGCACTGACAGCTGCGGATATTCCATTGTTGGTCAGCGTTGTATTCAGTATCTTGTACTCATACTCCACTTCAACCTCATAGGGTTCATATACCTCATATGGAACTGACACGGTATAGGTATAGGATTCAAGATGACCATTTACCAGGCGGTATCCGGTTCTTTCCTCATCCCGGTAATGTGTCACATAATGCCATCTGGTCTCTGTCCTGGTTCTGATCTCCACAACTTCCGTTGATGTCAGCGTATACTGATAATCAAAGATGGTCTGTAATTTTGACTGAACCTCTGACGGTGTATAGTCCTCATACAGAACCGTCAGCAGTGCCGCCAGTTCAAAAGGATTGTGGGATATCTCTGAAAGTGAATAATTGTATTCGTCATATCCTGGATGATCTGTCTCAATGCTGTCCACCTTATTCTGCAGCACCGTCTCCAGTGCCACATAATCTGCTTCCACCTGCCTGATATCATCATCCTCAGCGGTAAATGAAGTTGCCACAGTTCCACTGTTTATGCCGCTTCCAAGAGCAGAACAGGATGTCAGTGCTCCTGATAATACGAGAACAACAATCAGAATTGTCACCGCTATGATCATGCCGATCGGATGGTCTTCACAGAATTCTTTCAGCATCTCTGCAAGCCTTCCCATCAGGTCCTCCGCCTGATCCGTCAGCTTTTTGCTGATCTTTCCTGCCCCGTTTGCAGCTTCCTTTGCCTGCTTCTTTGCTGCCGCCTCAGCAAATTCCCTCTGCATCAGCTTTTTGCGTGTTTTCTTCACGGTAGCTGACATGGTGCTTTCTCCCGCCTCTCCGGCTTCTTTTGCTCCTTTTGCTCCCTGCACGGCATCCAGATGGTCACTGCGGTTATGGATTTTGGAAGAATATTTCCTTGCCTGTCCATGTTCCCGTACTTTTCCAATGCCTGCTTCCACTGCTGCCAGTCCGGCATTCAGGCTGTCTGTTCCACTGTTGTCGTCCTCATTTTTAATCGTGGTTTTTCTTACCGTGGCTGCAACGGCCTGATTTTTATATATCCTCCTTCTCCCCTGCTTCTTCATGCTGCGAAGTTCTTTTGCTTCGCTGACTGAAAGCGAATTATCCTTTTTCCCATACCGGATCTTATCACGGTAACTCCTGGCTGCCGATGAATCATTTTTCAGCTTTTTGCCGTGGCTTTTCCCTGCATGGATATCCGGATTCACTTTTTTCTTCCGGGTGGACTTCTTAGCAGAATTCCTTGTATATTTTTCTTCATTCATGCTCTATCCTTTCCGAAGAAACAGCCTCTACGCTGACTGTTCCTTCTTTGCATCAGCCACTTCGGACAGTCTGGTTGTCATGATACGGTAAAGTTCCGTATTTGCCGGGAATCTGTCCACGAATGGAAGGATCACATTTCCATAGAATAAAAGCCCTTCGCCTTCTCCCGAATGTGTTACATACGAAAGCTGGTGAGGGCTGATATTTAACTGCTTAGCAAGGATCTGTCTGTCACCTACTGCCTGGTTGAGCATATAGATGAAATCAGAGTTTTCAAAGATATTCTCCACTTCCTTGGAAGCAAGAAGGTCCTTTACATTCTGGGTGATGCCGGTCGGGATTCCTCCCCATTTTCTGAAACGCTTCCATATTTCAACCGTATAGGCTGCCGTCTGGTCTTCACGAAGAAGAAGGTGCATCTCATCCATATAGTATCTGGTAGATTTTCCCTGGATACGGTTCTCCGTTACTCGTCCCCATACCTGATCCTGTACCACGAGCATTCCAATCTTTTTCAGCTGTTTTCCAAGATCCTTGATGTCATAACATACAAGGCGGTTCGTAAGCTCCACATTGGTTCTGTGGTTGAACACATTCAGGGAACCTGACACATAGATTTCAAGTGCCGTTGCCACATGCTTTGCCTCCGGCTCCTCCTGTGCAAGAAGTGCCTGGTACAAGTCCCCCAGGATTGGCATATTCTCCGGTCCCGGATTCTCGAAATACTTCTGATAGATCTGTCTGATGCATCTGTCGATCACGGTTTTCTCTACCGGACGGAGACCATCCTTATTCCCTACAATAAGCTCACATAAGGACAGAATGAAATCTGCCTTTAACGCAATAGGGTTATCATCATCCGAATAATTCATATTGATATCCATAGGATTGATGAACTGGTCAGATGTCGGACTGATCTTGATGACCTGTCCTCCAAACCTTGCTACAAGCGGTGAATACTCTGACTCCGGATCTGAAATGATGATATCATCATCTGTTACCAGGAAGCTGTTGGCAATCTCTCTCTTTGCAGAGAATGATTTACCGGAACCCGGTGTACCAAGGATCAGGGCATTCGGATTTTTCAGTTTCTTACGATCTACCATGATCATATTGTTAGAAAGTGCATTCAGTCCATAATAAAGGGCTTCATCGCCACTCTGGAAAAGCTCCTGTGTCGTAAACGGCACAAAAATAGCTGTGCTTGATGTCGTCATTCCCCTTTGAATCTCGATCAGATTATTTGCCAGAGGAAGCGTACTCATAAGTCCCTGCTCCTGCTGATAATCCAGTCTTACCAGATTGCAGTTATGCTTCTGTGCAATGGATGTTGCCTGAAACACATTGTTTTCCAGCTCCTGCTTCGTCTTTCCTGTATTCATCACAAGAAATGTGAGAAGAAACATTCTCTCATTCTGGGACTGCAACTCCTTTAAGAGAGCTTTTGCATCCTTCCCATAGGTAGCAAGGTCTGATGGGATGATATCCATATCATACCCTGCCCTTACTGCCTTTTTCTGTTCCTCAATCTTGGAACGGTCAAGCTCCGTGATGGTATGCTTGATGGTCTTGATTGCCTCATTCTGGTCTACGGACTGGATATGCATGGTAACGATCTGGCTTGATTCCATCGAAAGAAAATCTGCAAGCAACCTGTCGCTGATATCTGATGCATCAATGGATAAGAAACTCATGCATCCATACATATCCCCAATTTGAAAATATCTTCCTGTAGGAAATGCAAAACTGCTCGGTGCAATGAAATCCTTTACGGATAATCCCGATCCTGTCAGGTATTTCCAGTCAAAATGAAACTTCGCATCATCCCCGATATGAAACTGTCTGTGCATCAGTTCCAGTCTTTCACTGCCGTTTAAGCTCCTCGCCTGTACTCCCAGCCTCTTGAAGTTATTGAGGATATCTGTTTCGATATGCGTAAGTCTCGGCTTTGCTGTCTTCATGGACTCCGCATGGATTCCGAAAGTAAGATATTTCGTCTTCGTAAGACCATTATTTCCCGCTTCCATCTGATGAAGGAGCACTTCCGAATACTCATCCCTGACATCATCGAATCCGTCTTTTTTATGGGAGATCTTGATGCTCTTCTCAAAATCCGATACATCCGTTGCCATATTTTCAAATGAAAGCTGAAACTTTACGGAACTGTCAAAGAAATTTAAGAATGCGCACCATTCCTCAAAGATCTCCGTCTTGTCTTCCTGCTGTGCCAGCTGGTAATTGATATCCTGAAACTGGACTGTCTTTGTATAATAATCAAGCCCTACACGGCAGATACCATCCGGAAACATCCTGTCAAAAGGAATGCTCTGCTGTGCCGTCTTCGGTATGCCATCATTTTTCCGGGCATTTCTTACGATCTCCCTTACTGCCATCTGGTCTGCTTTGCTTAATCCTTCCGGCATTGTGAACTTCCTGCTCTCCTGATTTTTCTTTTTGAGAAAGTCTAACAATCTTTTCTACCTCCTTTTCTGCCTCTGCCTGACGCAGAAGTGCTGCGTAATAGTTATCCGTCTTATACGGGCGGATCTTCGGCCTTTTGAAAATTGCCTGTATCATATGGTTCAAAATGACTTCCAACGGCTGTCCGTTTTTCTCGTACATGGCAAGGAAAAAGAATGGCATCATAATGACCATCATTCCCATAACTGCTGTATTGGTCTTCATTACTGTCTTCATCAGAAAAAATGACGGTACTCCGATCAGTACCGCCATGCCAAAACAGATCAGCTGCCTTTTTGTCAGATTGAACATCACCTTGCTTTTTACTTTTGTCAGGTCCCTTGGAACACTGATATAAGATGCTGCCATACTCTGCCTCCTTAATGTGCATGGAATATACTGTGTGCTACTGCTCCGGTCTTAAATAAGGTAAATGCCAACAGGATCGTAAAGCCCATAACCTTCCATAACGAAGCAATGATATCTGTGCTGAATGCTACTGACTGGATCAGGACTGCATAGATTCCCACACATACCATAATCAGAAATCCCTGGAATCCAAGTGCGAAAAGACTTCTCATGTAATTCTGTCCCATCATGCTCTGCTCCTTGTTACCGAATGTTGCAAACGGAATAGGTGCCAGGCTGACCATGAGATAGATTTCCACCATACGTCCGTTGATGATTACAAAGATGATCGCCGACAGCACATACATGAGAAACTGCACGATAAATGACTGTAGGAATATTGCAAAAAGCGGTCCCAGCTCCATAGCCTCCAGTGTGGACTGCATGGTTGCCAGCGTACT
>ENA-OPMG01001979-OPMG01001979.1-human-gut-metagenome-genome-assembly--contig:-NODE-1979-length-10542-cov-13.379804_pt1 | contig 10542 bp, 7 predicted proteins | sample MGYA00241522_ERZ501741 | MGnify/ENA primary metagenome ERZ501741 (study PRJEB25962, sample SAMEA2042616) | human gut metagenome | biome: human gut; feature: human-associated habitat; material: faeces...
AAAGAAAATGGCTTACGTAATTAGTGACGATTGTATTGCTTGCGGAACTTGTATCGACGAGTGTCCGGTTGGCGCTATCTCTGAAGGTGATATCTATCATATCGACCCTGAGACTTGCACAGAGTGTGGTACTTGTGCAGATGTTTGTCCTTCTGAAGCAATTCATCCGGGAGAATAATACAATCCCAGTATCAAAAACAAAAGCGTGGGTAGATAAACTGCCTGCGCTTTTTTATATCCCCCACGTGAGATTCAGTACCTTCACCCCCCTCATTGTTATTTTCTATATACGGATAATACGTTAGTTCACAGACATGAACACTTTGTTCCATAAGTATAAAACAAAGTGTTCATATAGTAGAAAACAAAATGTTCGTATAATATAAAACAAAGTGTTTATACTGTATGGAACAGAGTGTTCGCTATAATGAAACAAAGTGTTCGTCATAACAAAACAAAGTGTTCGTCATAACAAAACGAACAGTCCGCTTTGATGAAACGAACTGTTCGTGACAGCATGACAGATGTCTTGCTAAAATAAGTTTGTAGAAGAAGTTAGAATCACTTCAGATTAGCCAGTACTTCTTTTATACGACGGATAGCTTCAACTATATTTTCATCGCTGGTTGCATAACTCATACGAATGCATTCGGGAGCTCCGAAAGAAGCACCACCTACGCAAGCCACATGAGCCACTTCCAACAGATACATGGCCAAATCATCTGAATCATTGATTTTACGTTCTCCGGCAGATTTACCGAAGAATGAATCGCATTTAGGGAACAGATAGAAAGCACCTTCCGGTACATTCACCTCGAAACCCGGAACTTCCTTGGCCAACTTTACAATCAAATCACGACGACGCTCGAAAGCCTTGCGCATTTCCTCCACCGGAACTTGTGTACCCGTATAAGCAGCCTCAGCAGCCTTCTGAGATACAGAACAAGGACCGGAAGTATACTGTCCCTGCAATTTATTGCAAGCCTTCACAAGCCATTCCGGACCTGCAATGAAACCGATACGCCAACCAGTCATTGCATATGCTTTGGAAACACCATTCACAATGACCGTACGCTCTTTCATTTCGGGGAATTGTGCTATGCTCTGATGCTTGCCGATATAGTTGATATGTTCGTAAATCTCATCGGCAATCACAACAACCTGCGGATACTTTGCCAATACTGCGGCCAGGCCTGCCAACTCCTCCTTGCTGTACACCGAACCCGTAGGGTTAGAGGGAGAGCAAAGAATCAGCGCCTTTGTCTTCGGGGTGATGGCAGCCTCCAGCTGTGCAGGTGTTATCTTAAAGTCCTGGTCGATACCGGCAGGTACGATAACCGGCGTACCCTCAGCCAACTTTACCATTTCCGGATAACTGACCCAATAGGGAGCAGGTACAATTACTTCGTCACCCGGATTTACCAATACCAGGATTGCATTGCAAACCGACTGCTTGGCACCATTGGCGCAAGAAATTTGTGCGGCGGTATATTCCAGACCGTTTTCCTTCTTCAACTTCTCTACAATTGCATTACGTAAGGCAGGATAACCCGGCACTGGAGAATAGCGAGAAAAGTTATCGTCTATCGCCTTTTTCGCAGCCTCTTTAATGTGGTCGGGAGTATTGAAGTCCGGTTCTCCCACACTCAGGTTAATTACGTCTACGCCTTGAGCCTTCAGCTCTGCGCTCTTTTGAGACATAGCCAGTGTCGCAGAAGGCGACAAACTGTTTAAACGATCTGATAATTGGTTCATTTTGTTACTATTTAATGATTGTTACGCAAATCCGGTTGCAAAATAAGCGATTTTCTTTGATATAAGAAAACAAAAAGACAGTTACTTATTGAAATGAAGTGTATGTCCCATACGTTCTTTCTTGGTACGGAGATAACGCTCGTTGTATGGATTCGGAGTAGTCTCAATAGCTACGTTCTCCGTTATTTCCAAACCGTAAGCCTCCAAGCCCACACGTTTCACGGGATTATTGGTCATCAGCCGCATTTTGTGCACTCCTATCTCACGAAGAATCTGGGCACCCACACCATAATCACGCTCGTCTGCCAGATGTCCCAGGCAAATATTAGCATCCACAGTATCCATGCCTTCTTCCTGCAATTTATATGCTTTCATTTTTTCCATCAGGCCAATGCCGCGACCTTCCTGATTCAGATATACAACTACCCCCTTACCGGCTTTCTCTATCATCTCCATTGCCTTATGCAGCTGCTCGCCACAATCACAGCGTTTGGAATTGAATATATCACCAGTGGCACAAGAAGAATGTACACGCACCAGAATCGGTTCATCCAATTCCCAAGTACCCTTGAACAAAGCTACATGTTCCAAACCGTTCGACTTCTGGCGGAAAGGAATCAAACGGAAATGACCGTGGTCTGTAGGCATATCCACTTCCACTCCTTTTTCTACAATAGACTCCTGCTTCAAACGGTAGGCAATCAAGTCACGGATAGAAATCAATTTCAAGCCAAATTCATCTGCCATTCTGCGCAATTCGGGCAAACGGGCCATTGTACCATCCTCATTCATTATTTCCATAAGGGCTCCCGCCGGATAAAGTCCAGCCAAACGTGCCATATCAATAGTAGCCTCCGTATGTCCGGCACGGCGCAACACACCTTTCTCCTGAGCATACAATGGATTAATGTGGCCAGGACGCCCGAAAGTGGCCGGAGTAGAAGCCGGATCGGCCAACGCCTGGATAGTAGCAGCGCGGTCTGCCGCAGAAACCCCGGTACTGCAACCTTCCAACTTGTCAATAGTCACCGTAAAGGGAGTACCCAATACAGAAGTATTATCCGATACCTGATGCGGCAAATCCAGTTCCTTGCAACGCGAAACTGTAATTGGAGCACAAAGCACACCACGGGCATGCTTCAACATAAAGTTTACTTTCTCCGGTGTAATCTTTTCAGCTGCAATTATCAAATCACCCTCATTCTCACGGTCCTCATCATCCACAACAATCACAAAGTTACCGGCTTTGAAGTCTTCAATGGCCTCTTCTATCGTATTCAACTTTACATTTTCCATAATCTATTTTGTTTTTATTTATTCTGATCCCTTTCTATAATTCCAATCACATCTTCATTTGTCTTGATAATCCGCTCCATATCCTTATTCAGACGGATACGGAATGCCCAGATACGGAAATAAAAGAACAAGCCTATCGGGAAAACAATACCGCAGAGCAAGTTTAACCAATAATTGCGGAACGGACGGACATGCGCATGGATGGGGATGACCGGATAGGTGTTCAGCGCTGTCAACAAAGTAACGGATCTTGTATTCGACATCTCATCTATCAGACTCTCCAAACGTTCGTTAATATCTTCCACTGCCTCATCCTGGCTATCAGTCATCCACAATTTAAAGTAATTGGGAGCACGTTTCAACCCCTTTCTATCAGCATATTCACGACAGTCTACGGACAAAGCCTTCAGCTCTTCCGGAATACGTGTATAATCAGGATCATGGATGATTACTTCCTTACGGAACAGATGGCGTACACTGCGAATACCCACAACCTTCTTGAACCAATTTATATAAGCATCAGCATTCAATACCACTGAATCATTGTTGGATTTATATGTCAAGAACGCACCCAATGGAGCCAAGACAGCAGTACTGGTCCACATACCCATCCAGACAACCCACTGTCCGTCACGGGCCATCTTATACCCCGTATTGTTGATGATGTAATAGATAATAAAAATCAATACAGAAACCACCACCGGCATTCCCAAGCCTCCTTTACGGATAATTCCTCCGAGTGGCGCACCAATAAAGAAGAAGATGAGACATGCCAGAGAAAGAGTCAGTTTCTCATGCCAGGAAGTCATGTGCCGTCGAAGGCTGCTTTCAGTCTGCGATATATTAAAGCTCTTAAAACTCCAGTCACTCCCCGCACTCTCTGCACGGCTGACGGCCGTGGATATAACCTTCTGTTTCTGCATCAGTGTAGCCACATTGTAGAGGCTGTCTACATTGTACTCACCTAAATAGGCCTTTTCAATCTTCAATGTATCCTCTTTAGACAAGCTGGCTGTCACCTTATAAGTTCCTGCCATAGCTTCTTTATAATAACCACGTCCCACACTGTCATTCTGCAATTTCATGGAATCAATATCCGCCTGCAGCATTCTCATATCCTTACTGTTGGACTGATTACTCATGATACCTGCATCCACCATATTAAAATCCGAATTGAACTCAATGATTGCATGCTTTTCGCGGAATGTCTCACGCCGGTAAGGCACATTCCTTTGGTTCATGTTCTGCGATTTCAAATTCTCAAACTGCTCACCACTGTATAAATGCAAATATAAATGCTGTTTGTCAGCCGTCATCTCCAGACGTCCCGAATCAGACTTGATAATTTGAGCATTCTCAAAACCTTTCTCAAAATTATATATCAGTACGTCATACAGCATACCAGTTTTGCGGTTCTTATGCTTCACATACAGATTATAACCATCTATTTCATCGTAGAACACACCTTCAGGAATATCCACTTCGGGAGATTTCTGCTTCATGGAAATAAGCAAAGTCCATAATTTTGTTTGGGCTTTTGGTCCTATGACATTTTGGAAATAGAAAGAGACACAACAGATGAAACAAATAAAGATAATCAGGGGCCGCATGATTTTCAATAAAGAAATACCGGCTGCCTTCATGGCAAGTAATTCAAAACGTTCTCCGAAATTTCCAAAGGTGATAAGGGCAGCCAGCAGAATAGCCAGCGGCAACGACGCAGGTACCAACGAAAGCGCAGAATAAAAGAAAAACTGTGCAAGGACAGTCATCTCCAATCCTTTTCCTACCATTTCGTCCACATACCTCCATAAAAACTGCATCATAAAGATGAAGAGGCAGATGAAGAAAGTACCCATAAAGAGCATGCAAAAGCTCTTCAAAACAAATATATCTAACTTTTTTATGCGCAGCATTTTACTCGTTTCATGCAATGAGAGCACAAAAGTAGTACAAAAAAGGGAGTACGGGAAATTTTTAATCTAAAGTTAACTAAAAACCACAAGTTCTTCGCAAAGTATCCACTTGCGATTCCCATAATTCACGCGAATCACCCACCTCGTCTATATCGGCAAAGTCTGTTATCTCCAATACGAAATCATTGGTCAACTCATTGTTTGTCATCTTCAGTTCAAAGTATTCTCGCTCGTTCTCATCGTCCAGCCAGCGGAAGCGGATGAATGAATACGCCCGCACGGCAATAATCTCGGCATCACGTTTTTCTGTTTTTCCCCAAAAAAAGGTTACTGTTTTATCGTCTGACTGAACCCTATCAGCAAACCAGCCCTCCAAACCAGTAGGGGTACTTATCGCTGCCCAAAGAATACTTTTAGAAGTCGCATTCAAGAGATATTCCAAATGTATTTTCTTTCTTTCCATAGTCTATTCTGCTTTTTATTGCGCCAGCCAAGATAAATACTTTTTTCTAATTACAGAAAATAAATCATCAAATTTATTTATACCTCCCTTTCCATACACCCCTAATTCATTGATAATGTTATACAAAGACGTTTAATAAAAAGTACTGCAAACCACTTCAGCACCCTATCAGCAAAAGAAAAAGCAGAAAATATCCATAAAAGTTTTGGCAATTTAAATAAAAGCTATATCTTTGCACCCGCAATCGAGAAATGATGGCGGGATAGCTCAGCTGGTTAGAGCGCATGATTCATAATCATGAGGTCCCCGGTTCAATCCCGGGTCCCGCTACAAAGAAGATTTAGACTGTTAGGAGGCTTCCACTCTTGGCGGTCTTTTTTGTTTTTAATACTCATTTTTTACTATGGTTTGTTTTCAAATTATAGTAAAAAGGAAAATATGAATACAAACAGTTGATATATGGATAGTCCTCTTGCATTTTAAGCCACTAACTTTGTGTGCAAATATCAAGTGACTATTATGAAAAGACAACTGTTCACATTTTCCTTTCTGTGTCTGCTTGCACTAGGTACAAGAGCACAAAATACCCTAACCTTGGAGGACTGCCTCAAAATAGGTATCGAAAACAACTTGTCCTTGCAAAGCAAACGGAAGGAAATACAAAAAGGGAAATACAGCATCTCTGAGAATCGAGCCAAACTGCTGCCCCAAATCAATGGTTTTGCCAACTATAACGACAATATCGATCCACCCGTCTCCGTTACCGACGGTTCAGCGTATGGCAATCCCTACAATGTAACCCAAACCTTGCAATACAACGCCAACTTTGGATTACAGTTGCAGATACCACTTTATAACCAGACACTCTACACCACTCTATCCATAGCCAAAACCATGGATGAGATGAATCGCCTTTCTTATGAAAAGGCAAGAGAAGACCTCATCCTTCAAATTAGTCAAATGTACTACCTAGGACAGGTTACAGCTGAACAGATTATTTTGATAAAAGCCAACATCACTCGCCTGGAAGAGTTGAGAGATATCACTCAAGCCTTCTATGACAACGGCATGGCTATGGAAGTAGATGTGAAACGCGTCAACATCAACTTGGAGAACCTCAAGGTGCAGCACGACAACGCACAAGCCATGATGGAACAGCAACTGAATCTACTTAAATACATTATCGACTATCCGGCGGAAGAAAGAATAGCACTGGTACCAGTGAATACAGAAACGATTACGCCCGCAGCACTCACCGGGCTATCTGAAACACTATATGAACTACAGCTGCTGCAATCACAGAAACAACTCGCAGAGCAACAAAAAACAATAGTCAGCAACGGTTACATCCCCTCCTTGAACCTGACGGGAAGCTGGATGTTCTCCGCCTATACAGACAAAGCTTACCATTGGTTCCATTCCGGCCCTTCCAACCATTGGTATCGCTCCTATGGAGTGGGCCTCTCCTTACGCATTCCCATTTTCGACGGACTGGACAAACGCTACAAGATGCGTAAGGCAACCATCGACATAGAGAACATCAAGCTCGCCCAAGAGAATACCAGAAAGAATCTTCAGACACAATATCTGAATGCTACCAATGACCTGATGAACAGTCAGCGTAACTTTAAGAAGCAGAAAGACAATTATCTACTTGCTGAAGATGTATATACCGTTACTATGGACCGTTATCGGGAAGGAATCGCTTCAATGACCGAAGTATTGCAGGACGAAATGCGGATGAGCGAAGCCCAAAACAACTATATCAGTGCCCACTACAATTACCGGATAACCAATCTGACTTTGCTGAAGCTGACGGGACAGCTGGAGACGTTGAGCCCCTCAATTCCTTAAAGAGGAAGATGAATAGAGTCCGTATTCAAGGACGGATATATATATAATAATGAGTAAACAATATAATATAGAAGATATGGAAACAAAAGAGAACAATAACACCGCAAGTACCCATCAAGAGAAAGCACGGAAATTGAAGAAGCTTCGCCGTTGGCAAATCGTTGTCAGCCTATTAGGAATAGCTATCCTTATCTGGGGAATAATTCAAGTGACCTGCCTCTTTTTGAACTACAAACGGACGGAAACCAGTAATGATGCACAGATTGAACAATACATATCTCCCGTCAATCTGCGCGCATCAGGATATATCAAGAAAATTTGTTTCACAGAACACCAAGAAGTACACAAAGGAGATACCTTACTTATATTGGACGACCGGGAATATAAAATCAGAGTCATGGAAGCTGAAGCTGCACTCAAGGATGCACAAGCCGGCGCCACAGTCATTGGTGCTACACTACAAACCACGCAAACTACAGCCTCTGTCTACAACGCCTCCATAGCAGAGATAGAAATCCGCCTTACCAAGCTGGAGAAAGACCGCCAGCGATACCAGAACTTGGTGAAGAGAAACGCTGCCACCCCCATTCAATTGGAACAGATAGAAACCGAATATGCAGCTACCCACAAGAAGTTGGAAGCTGTGAAACGGCAACAGAAAGCTGCCTTGTCGGGTGTGAACGAAGTGTCACATCGCCGTGAAAATACAGAAGCTGCCATACAACGGGCAACAGCCGCACTCGAAATGGCACGGCTGAACCTCTCCTACACCGTAGTAGTAGCTCCTTGTGATGGGAAATTGGGACGGCGTACTCTTGAAGAAGGACAATTCATTACTGCTGGACAAACCATCACCTACATTCTGCCTGACACACAAAAGTGGATTATAGCCAACTACAAGGAAACCCAAATTGAGAATCTGCACTTGGGACAAGAAGTAGCCATTACCGTTGATGCCATCAGCGGCAAAGAGTTCAAAGGGAAAATCACTGCCATCTCCGGAGCCACTGGTTCCAAGTATTCCCTAGTGCCCACGGATAATTCTGCCGGTAACTTCGTGAAGATACAACAACGCATCCCAGTCCGCATCGACTTTACCGATTTGTCTAAAGAAGACAACAGTAGCCTTGCCGCCGGTATGATGGTAATAGTCAAAGCGAAAACAAAAAAATAGGGATTAAGGATTAGAGGTTAGGGATTAAGGCAACCAACTCCTTAATCCTTACCCCCTAATCCTTAATCTTTAACCCTTAATCCCTAACCCCTTAACCCTTATCCCCATGCCCTCATACCCCAAGAACTATCCTTTCTACAACTGGGTACCCAAACCGGTAGGTATCATCATCCTATTCGTATTCTTTTTGCCGATACTGACTGTGGGCGGTACCTACTCGGTGGCAAGCACCGAAATGATGAGCGAACTCGGCATCATTTCCGAGCATATCCAGTTTGCCAACTTCGCCACTTCCATTGGCATGGCAGCATTCTGCCCTTTTCTGTATAGGCTGGTAGTCATACGCCGGCAGAAAATGATGTGCCTGGCAGGATTCTCCCTGATGTACATCTTCAGCTATATCTGTGCCAAGACAGACAGCGTTTTCCTGCTGGCACTATGCAGCATCTTTATGGGATTCCTACGAATGGTGCTGATGATGGTCACCCTCTTCACCCTCATAAAGTATGCAGGGCATATCGAGGCGTACGACAAAATTACACCCGGCAACGAGCCCACAACTGACGAAGGCTGGGACAAGCTGGACATCGAACGGAGTGCGGCACAACCCGCCATCTACCTATTCTTCATGGTACTGGGGCAATTGGGAACCTCGCTCACCGCCTGGCTCGCTTTTGAATATGAATGGCAGTACATACACTACTTTATGATGGGGCTACTATTACTTTGCATCCTCATCACCTTCATTACTATGCCTTATCATAAATATACCACCCGCCGTTTCCCCATCAACTTCAAGCAGTTCGGCAATGCCTCCATCTTCTGCATCACACTGACCTGCATTACCTACGTGCTTACTTATGGCAAAGTGCTCGACTGGTACGACGACCCAACCATACGATGGGCCACAGTCTGCGCCATCATTGCTGGCGGCATATTCCTCTATATCGAGTCTACCCAGCGCAATCCTTACTATCAACTCGATGTATTCAAACTGCGCACCATCCGTATGGGTTTCCTATTCTATTTTCTGTTAATGGTACTGAATTCCAGCGCCATGTTTGTCAACGTATTCACAGGCATAGGCATGAAACTGGACAACTTTCAGAACGCCACCCTAGGCAACTGGTCCATGCTGGGCTACCTCATCGGCGGTATAGCCACCATCTGGCTCAGTGTGAAAGGCGTACACTTCAAATATCTCTTTGCCGCCGGTTTCCTTCTATTGGGGCTTTCCACCATGTTCATGTATTTCGAGGTACAAGGTGCAGGACTGTACGAACGGATGAAGTATCCGGTCATCATCCGTTCTACCGGTATGATGTTCCTCTATTCGCTGATTCCAACCTACGCCACCCAACGCATGCCTTACAAATATCTTTCTTCCTGGATATGCACCATGCTTACCGTACGCATGGTATTGGCTCCCAGCATCGGAGCCGCACTCTATACGAATGTACTGCAAGAACGCCAGCAGCACTACGTCACCCGCTATGCACAGAATGTAGACATGCTACACCCCGAAGCGTCCGCCTCGTTTACCCAAACTGTACAAGGTATGCAATATCAGGGAAAGAGCAAACAAGAAGCAATCAACATGGCTGCCATATCCACCAAAGGACGCATCCAAGTACAAGCCACTCTCTCTGCTATAAAGGAAATGGCAGGATGGACACTCTATGCCTGCCTGATTTGCATGATATTTGTGCTTGTCGTGCGGTATCCTAAACGAAAATTACTAACTTAGCGGACAATTTTCAGTACAACCTGTAATTTTGTCTGTTATGGATACCCAACAAGAACGTTTATCCCACTTGGACCACGCATTGTCAAACGGAGAAAACATTTGTAGTTCAGAAGGTATGCTCTGCTCCTTTCCCACCTCCCTGAAGAAACCTTTTATGATTAATGGAGCAGGACTGATAGTTTGCCGCCAGGGTAACTTCACCTTTTCGCTCAATATGAAAGTATTCTCGGCCCAGGCTGGCGAAACAGTTTTCATTCCGGAAGATTCCCTCTTCCAAGTGCTGAGCGAATCGGAAGACCTGCAACTATTCATATTCATTTACCAGATAGAACCGATA
>ENA-OPMG01001983-OPMG01001983.1-human-gut-metagenome-genome-assembly--contig:-NODE-1983-length-10528-cov-2.530316_pt1 | contig 10528 bp, 6 predicted proteins | sample MGYA00241522_ERZ501741 | MGnify/ENA primary metagenome ERZ501741 (study PRJEB25962, sample SAMEA2042616) | human gut metagenome | biome: human gut; feature: human-associated habitat; material: faeces...
CTGAATCGTTTTCACAGGCACATGACCGTTGATGATATGCGAATGAGGACCGGAAGCTCCAAACTCTGCCAAAATCTGATCGCAGACATCTTCCCGGTTACGCAATGTATAATAATAACCTTTCTTCTCTTTATGCAATTCTTTATCTTCTACGAAATAACGCTCAAAGGTCGCCATCTTATCCTTATCGAACAAGGGGGCTTCCGGACCACACCACATATACCAAATGTAATCCATAGCAAATTCCTTATCCTCCTCCCCTTCTTCATCGAAATACGCAGTACGAATCAGTTGATCGGCTTTATCCAGCAATTTACGCCCCCAATACTCCTTACCACGTATTTTGACATGCTTAAAGCTGCCATCCTCATTCAGAGGAACAGAAGCGTGATAAAGAAGATTCGAATTTGAAACCAGATACATTCCGCCATAGGTAAACAGGCAACGCATGTGTTTCTTCAGCTTTTCACTATTCATAAATGAATAATGAATCTTTTCTACCAATTCGCGTTCTTCTTCAGTCAGTCGGTAAGGATCTGCCGGATCTACAGTCGGGAAATTGGTATCACGCAAAGCATATTCTTTTCCTTCGTATACAAAGACGCCACGCTCAAAATCAATCTTTTCCAGCAGTTTACGGTTGGTCATCCCAAACTCCGGACGACGGTCGATAATTTCGGCTTCCAGCTTAAACTGGATAATGGTAATGGCTTTATGCATTTGAGTAATCAGACGCAAAGTCTTCTCATTATAATGAGCATCGGCAAAGTTCATTTTCGGCATGAAAATCGTGCAAGGATCATCGGCATACGTATCCATTGCAAAAGTAGCCAATGGAAGCAGATTGATTCCGTATCCGTCTTCAAGTGTACCCAGATTACCATAGCGCATGGACATACGTATCACATTGGCAATACAACTATCATTACCGGAAGCTGCTCCCATCCAGAGAATATCATGATTTCCCCACTGAATATCGAAATTGTGGTAATTACACAATGTATCCATAATGATATGCGCACCGGGACCACGGTCGTAAATATCACCTACGATATGAAGAGAATCAATAGTCAAGCGCTGAATCAGATTACACATAGCGATAATGAAATCGTCGGCACGCTTCGTAGTGATTATTGTGCTGATAATTACATTAATATAAGCATGCTTATTCGGTTCGATAGACGATTCGTGCAATAACTCCTGAATGATATAAGAGAATTCGGCAGGCAGTGATTTACGAACCTTCGAACGAGTATATTTGGAAGACACGTTCTGACAGACTTTCACCAGTTGGTTCAGCGTAATCAGATACCAATCATCCAGATCCTTTTCACGGGCCTTCACCAATTGCAGTTTCTCTTCGGGATAGTAAATCAAAGTACAGATTTCTTTCTTTTCAGCTTCACGAAGAGTGTTGCCGAATATTTCATTTACTTTACGTTTTACCGCACCGGAAGCATTTTTCAGTACATGCTGAAAAGCTTCATATTCTCCATGAATATCAGTCAGGAAATGTTCCGTCCCTTTAGGTAGATTTAAGATAGCCTCTAAGTTGATTATTTCCGTACTGGCATCGGCAATGGTAGGAAAACTTCGGGAAAGCAGTTGCAGGTAACGGAGATCACTCACAATGCTTTCAGGAGTTATGTTACTTTGAGCAGTCATTTTATTTACTATTTTACTATTTACAATTTATTAATTGGCAACTTATTATTAGTTGACAACTTACCATTTAGTAACTCAAAAAAGGAATTTATTAATTCCTCTCCTTTTTCTTGTTACAAATTTATCTATTTTATACGATTCCTGATTAAGAAATGACTACTTTTTATTTACAAATCCATCATTTCTCAATTTTCAATTCTCAATTTAACAAGAACATTAACAGCACTTGAGCGATAATCACCCGCAGGAACATACACAGCGGATAAACAGTCGCGTAGGCTACGGATGGGTTGTCGCCGGGGATTGTATCGTTTACATAGTTCAGTGCCATCGGATTTGCCATACTTCCGCACAACATACCGGATACAGAACCGAAATCGATCTTCATCATCTTGAAAGCCACAAACCCCACTAGTACGGTTGGAACAATAGTCAATCCGGCTCCCAAACCAATCCACAACAAACCTTCCGGACGGAATACGGTGTCGAAAAAGTGAGCTCCGGCATCCAGTCCCAGGCAAGCAAGGTACATGGAAAGCCCCAAAGCACGCAACATCAGGTTCGCACTGCGGGTGGTATAGGTAATCATGTGTATCCGCGGTCCAAAAGTTCCCAGAAGAATACCAACGATAATCGGTCCACCCGCTAATCCCAGCTTCACAGGAGTACTGACACCCGGAAAAGAGAAAGGAATAGCTCCCAACGCCAAACCGAGTACGATGCCGATAAACACAACAACCAGATTGGGTTCTTTCAAACTTTTTACAGCATTTCCAAGTACTTTCTCCACATTCTGAATAGCAGCAGCCTCTCCCACTACCGTCAGGCGGTCTCCTAATTGAAGTACCAATCCCGGAGTAGCAAGCAACTGCACACCCGACCGGTAAACACGGCTGATGTTAATCCCATAATGGTTTCTCAACCGGAGTGAGCCGAGTTTCTTACCATTCAATTCGGGACGGGTAACGACAATACGCTGCGAAATCAATTCACTATCAATCGCATTCCAGTCAATGTCCTCTTTATTCCAATCCGTATTTTCCTGTTCACCAAAAAGCACGGTCAAGGCCAAAGCATCTTTCTCCGCAGTTACCACCAGCAAACGGTCACCTTCCTTCAATATCTTGTCAGAAGTCGGAATACTTACATGTCCGTCACGCCATAAGCGGGAGATGACAAACTTCGGGTAACTCATGCGAGCTATATCCTTGATGCTTTTATTGAAAATAGCAGGATTGTGTACTTGAAACGCTGCAATGTAGGTTTTGTTCGCATCGTCTTTCTCTTTTATCTCCAAATCTTCTTTGCGAACCAATACTTTACGGATTAATAAAACGGCAAGGATTACGCCGACTACTCCCATCGGATAGGCCACCGCACATCCTAAAGCAGGAGTACTGCTGTCCATTCCCATCTGTTTCAATGTTTGTTGTGCGGCTCCCAACGCCGGAGTATTCGTAGTTGCTCCACAAAGGATACCGACCATATCAGGAAGAGAGACACCCGTTGCATAACTAGCCACCACCGTCAACAACGTTCCCAGCAGAACGACTCCCAACGCCAACATATTCAGCGTTACCCCACCTTTACGGAAAGAGCTAAAAAAACCGGGACCGACTTGTAGCCCGAGGGAATAAACGAAAATGACCAGTCCGAAACTTTCTGCGTAGTTTAACATCTGCGGATCGACCGAAAGCCCGAAATGGCCGGCCAGGATACCCGCAAAAAAAACAAAAGTGACTCCTAGGGAAACTCCCCAGAAATGCACTCTTCCCAAGCCCAGACCAATGGCAGAAATCAATGAAAGTACCACAACAGCCTGTAAGGCAGAATGTTCGATGAATAGACTATATAACCACTCCATGTATATAAAAACTAATAGGGCGCAAAGATAAAAACTATTTAGTCCGGTTCAAAACTTTTAAGCTTTCATTTCGCGCCCTATTTATACCCTGAATCATATATCCTGAAATCTTATTGATTACCCTTTCACTTCGTTACCTATTATTTTGTTCCTAATACCTGCTATATTTCTATCTTTACAATCTTATCCTTTCTCTTTTTACCCACATCTTGTTATCCTTCCAACGATGCTTTTTTACCTGTTTCTTCCTTTACGCTTACCTATTTCTTTATCTTTTCCTAATTTCTTAACCTTTTCTTATTTCTTCCTGTTTCACGTTTCTTCTTGTTTCACGTCTCATCTTTTCCCTTGAAACTCTACAAAATTATTTCGTCCGTCCAAATAACCGCTTAGCCTGTTTCCACCGATGTACACATCATCCAGGTATGAAACATCATTCGGTCCGTATGACATACGAATGGAAGTCTGTGCATAATTTTCCCAACTCCAACGGAAATTATATTCATACTGTTCTACTGCTCCGTTAGGATATTCCACCCGTATATAGTCAATTCCTGTACGATCTAAAAAGAAATCCAGTTCCTGACGGCAATAGTTACCGTCCATGTCCCGGTAGAAACTAACCCAGGTACGGCTACATAAATCAGCCGAACGATTATAGTACCCTGCACCATTATTATCATCATCATAGAAACTGTCTATTTCCACTTCGCAAGAGGTAAAACTTACCATCAATATAGCCATCAAAGCCAAACCGAAGTATTTAAATGTGTTCGTTTTCATATTCCTTTATTTTTAACGGTTCTCTAATTATTATCTATCATTTATCTTTCGATAGAACAAAAGTAGGGAATGAATTTTCCTCATGAAACTGAAAACTCCTACTTATCGGGAGGAAATTGCCTAAATCTAGGGGTAAATCCTCCCAATGAAGTCTATTTCAAAGAATTCTTGTATCTTTGCCTCCTGCTAACAACACATGAAAATCATCTGTCGCATGAAGTCAATCAAATCCCATATCACCCAACTGCTGAAATCCCTCAATGAGGGAGTATTCGAAAAAGAACATACCATCGCACTCTCCCTATTATCTGCCATGGCAGGTGAAAGTATCTTTCTATTGGGCCCTCCGGGAGTAGCCAAGAGCTTAGTGGCGCGCAGGCTTAAGCTGGCTTTTAAAGATGCGGATGCTTTTGAATATCTGATGTCCCGTTTCAGTACACCGGATGAAATATTCGGCCCCGTCTCCATCTCAAAATTGAAAGATGAAGATACATACGAACGTATTACAAAAGGATACTTGCCGACAGCATCGATTGTCTTCCTGGATGAAATTTGGAAAGCCGGTCCTGCTATCCAAAATTCTCTTTTGACGGTAATCAATGAAAAGATATATCGCAACGGGCAGTTTACGGTGCGTGTTCCTCTGAAAGCGCTGATTGCCGCGTCCAACGAACTACCCGCAAAAGGTGAAGGACTGGAAGCCCTATACGACCGTTTCCTGATCCGCCAGTTTGTCGGATGCATTGAACAGGAATATGCTTTCGACCAGATGATTTCTTCTACACGGGAAGTAGAACCTGAAATCCCGGCAAAACTCCAGGTAGACGATGAATTATACAATCAAATACAAGCTGAAAGTGAGAAAGTAGGTATCCACTATACCATCTTCGAGCTGATTCACAATATCAAACGAGAAATTGAACAATACAACACAGGACGGGATGAAAACACCCCTCCTATCTATGTATCCGACCGCCGCTGGAAGAAAATAGTAGGTCTGCTCCGCACATCAGCCTATCTGAATGAATCTCCGGGAATTCATTTCTCCGACTGCCTATTGATGAGCGCCTGCCTATGGGATGAAATTTCGCAGCTCCCCATTATCGAAGAGATTGTAGAACAGTCGATAGCACGAGGCATCAACACCTATCTGTTAGGAGAAAAACGGCTGGAACAAAAATTGGACACACTGAAAGAAAACATGAAGTCCGAACACAGCCTACGGGAACTTAGCGATCCGGGAATCCAGGTAGTAGATACCTTCTATCATCGCATAGAAGGTTACCACATTGCCGGAAATTTACTCATCTTTGCTTCGGACTACCAGTCTTTGAGGAAAGACAGTAACCGATTGTTTTATATTCAGCAGGATAAATTCCGTCCGGTCAACAAAATCCTGAAAGCTTATGATTTTGTAAAGAACAGAAATATCGCACAAAAGAATATTTATTCCCTCCGAAAAGGGAAACGATCCGTTTTCGTCAACAATCAAGAGTATCCACTACTATGTTATGATAATTGCGAACCTTTGCCAACACAGCAGGGCGACAGCACTCCGTTCGAATTTACATTGCAGGAAGTGATAGATTTACTTCACCAAATGGAGGTAGAATATAAAACAATCTCCGAGCGGGAAACAGCATATACAAAGGAACATCTTTTCTTAAGCTCATCGCAAAAAAGCAAGATTAAGCGAATCTTAGGGGAGACTGCACATATCATAGAGAATTACCGGAACGAACTTCGTATCATCGCTCATGCCCATGAACAAGAGAACAGAGAGTATTAGGCTCAAACACCTGCAAGACATTTATTACGAAAAATTGCAGGGAATAGCCTATGATGTGTATGACGAACAACTACACAATCTGATTATCCGCCCCGAAGAACTGGATGCGGACATTCACCTGTATTTTCGTCACACACAACCCTCCCTGCAAGATTTCTACTCCCGTTATGCATCGCAATGGGAATACTTTCATGAAATGAATGAAGCATCCGACACCAAGTTTCTCCATTTCCTGAAAAACAGCGCCTACACGTTCTCAATGAAATATCACCTGGTAGACCTCAACGTAAAATACTACCTCCAGCGTTTTGACGCAATCAGCCCACGCTCTAAAGAATGGAAAGCGTTGCGGACTCTCTTCTTCGACAAATGGCACACACTGCTCTCGAACAACGAGTTCAACTATCAGATGGAACATATCGAGCAACTCTGTGAGGATTTCTACCGTATTCAACTGGCATTAGCCAAAAATCTTCCGGTACGCGGTAGCTCACGCCTCGTCTGGCTACTTCGCAATCATAAACAGATAGCGGAACAGATTTTAGAATACGAAGAAACGATCAAACGAAATCCCGTTATCCGTGAACTGGTAGAAATCTTGGGCAAGAAACACCAAAGCAGCCGGAAACGTTTCAAAATGACCGCAGGTATTCACCGGGAACAAATTATATCTCATGCCACCCGAAGCGATATTGCAGGCATTTGTGAAGGAAACGATTTGAATAGTCTTCTCCCTCTGGAATATTGTTATCTGGCGGAAAAGAGCCTGCAACCCATATTTTTCGAGCGTTTCATAGAGAAGAGACTACAAGTCATCGATTATCAATCGCACGAGAAGCAAACCATCAATGATAAGAAAACAGTAGGAAATGAAGTTTCCGAAGAAGCTGAAGGCCCTTTCATCGTTTGCCTGGACACTTCCGGTTCTATGGCAGGCGAACGGGAAAGAATCGCGAAATCTACTCTACTTGCCATTGCCGAATTGACAGAAGTACAACATCGGAAATGTTACGTCATCCTTTTTTCCGATGATATCGAGTGTATTGAAATAACCGATTTAGGGAGTAGTTTCGATCGCCTTGTCGATTTTCTAAGCCAATCTTTTCATGGTGGCACAGATATGGAACCAGTCATCACACATGCTTTGCGAAAGATCAGCGAAGAAGGATATATGGAAGCGGACATTATCACCGTATCGGACTTTGAGATGCGTCCTGTCGATCAACTACTATCCCGGACCATCGAACACGCAAAAGCGAAACAGACAAAGATGTACGCTATTTCTTTAGGTGGCAAGAGTGCCGAGACCAGCTATCTGAAATTATGTGATAAATATTGGGAATATAGCATTCAAAACGCCGAAAGTCTTAATAAAAATAGAATCGAGGAATCAAATATTTAATCAATGTTATAAAACATCTCTTTTTTCTTGTTTTATTTGCAAAGTTGACAGAAGTCCGTATATTTGTACTGTGTTTTTCATAGTATTAGATTTAAGGTTAACAAAAAGATTGGCTGTCTGGGATAGATAGCCTTTTTTTATGCCTTGCAGTGTGCAAGGCCCATGCACCGTACACGATTGCTTGTATCCACAGCGTCAGCATCTGAGGCCAAATGTCGGCAAGAGTGGCATCCATTGAATTCAGTTGGACGAAAGCGAGCACCGCGGGAGCTGCGGGAAAAATGTAGTGCGCCGCCTGCCAATACCAAGGCATCAGTTCCAGAGGATAGGAAACGCCCGAAAGGAAGATGTAGCCCACAGAAAAGAATGCTATCATCAGCAGCGGGGCTTCCGGGTCGGTGAACCAGCGGGACAGGGCAAGCGCAAAGAAACTTGTGGCAAGCAGAAAAGGTATCATCATCACGACAATGTCCAATCCGTTGCCGATATTGGGAATACTGAAAATGTGCGGGAGCAATCCCAGTAGGAACAACGAGAACACCACATACAGCATTACATATACAAAACTCCTTCCCGATACGATGCGCAGCGCATCCTTTAGGGAACAGGCGTTCATCATGGAAATTCCTTTCCGCCTTTCTTCGGCTTCTTCACCTGTCAGCATGGCAATCACCATTAGCATCGTCTGAAAGATGATGACAATCATTACGGCGGGGATCAGGTAGGAACCATATCCTTCGGTATAGTTGTAAAGGGCCGTCCCTGATACGTTGACGGGGGCGGATGATGCGACGGCCAACAACCCCTGTGGCGGCAGAAATACAGCTCCGGCAGATCGGTGGGCATCATTTACGGCCAGCATAATGCGTGAGGCGGCTTCTTGCAATCCCTTGAAATTGAGGAACGCGTCTGTTGCCGCATATAGGGTGAATACGGAGGTTTCACCGCGGGCCACACGTGTCTCGAAATCGGAGGGAATATAAAGTATGCCGGTGACCTCGCCTTTCTTCATCCATTCGCGGGCTTCAAGGATGTTTGGAGTCCGGGCGCGGACCGAAGTCTGCGGAGCTGCATCCAGCCAGCGCACGTATTCCCGGCTGAGTGCGGAATGGGAGAGGTCGACTACGGCAACCGGAGCTTTGCGCACCAGGTTGGGGGCATACATGTAGTTATAGAGTAAACCGTAGAGGAATATACCGCCTGCCAACACCAGAAGGATTGCAGGATTGGTGGAGATGGCTTTCCATTCATGGCGGATAACATCACCTAAGGACGGCATTCCGTTCTCGGCAGTATGTGCCAATGATTCCTGTGGGGGTGCTTTTTCAGTTACTTCCTCCGATATTGTTTTCCGTATCCACCATTTCAGTAAAGGTAGAATCAATACTCCCAACAATAGGAATATCAGGAGTATAGCAACCGATTGCCATAAATAGGCAAAACCTGCATTGAAATAGATCATTGCCTGTGACGCTTCGGTGAAGTGCCGCACCGGAAACAGGTAGGAAGCGGCATCAACCGGTGCGTACATAGCCGCCACCGGAAATGTAACCCCTGACAGTGTAGCCCCCAAAGAACCTATCATTGAAACCACGCTGATGATGTAGGCTATCTTGGGAAAAACAGAGAATATCAGTACCGCCAATGCCTGTGTGGCCATGATGAAGAGCACTGTAATGGCATTCATCAGCCACAGGCTGCCCTGAAACGGTATATGCAGCGGGCCGAATAAGACGTAGTTCGCCAATATGCCTATGGCAGAGAATACAAGGGTATAGGGCAGCAGCTTCCCTGCGACAGCGGCAAGGATGCTGGCATTTTGCAGGTTGGCAGGATCTTTATCCGGAGGTGTGGCAGCCCGCATCCAGTTTTGCGTGGTACCGAACTTGAATTCGCTTCCTATGGAGTAGACCGTTACAAGCAAAATCAGTATTTGGAACAAAACGAAGAAAAACGGCTGGCTCAGATAGATAGAGTAATCCATGTCAGGATTATAGAGTGGGTGCGTATCGGCTTCTACCGGAAGGAGGAACGTTTGCATTTGTCCCTGTTCCACCCCCAGCGCTTGTGCCTGTATGATGATAGGGGACAGGGCTATTGGAGCGAGGGTGGTTTCGAATGTAGCCATTAGTTCGCTTCCTACGGAGAGAAGGGCGTAATGGTAGTAATAGGTCAGCGTTGCGTCCGTTCCGCTGACTGCTTTCTGCTCAAACCGGGGAGGAATGGACAGGTAACCGTATATTTCTTTCTGCTGCAACGCCTGACGTGCTGAAGCTTCATCGGTGAAGTGCTTCGCCACCCGAAAAGCAGGGGCGGCCGATATGCGTCGGGATATGCTGCGTGAAGTCGCGGTATTGTCCCGGTCTACGATGCCGATAGGTATGTTCTCCATTTGTCCGTTCCCGAAAATAGTAGCCATGAAGAACAGGCAGAATAAGGGCAGGATGACACACACGCCGAGATAAAGGCGGCGTGAGGTGATACGGTGATATTCGCGGAGGAAAACATTATATAGTAAATTCATGATGAGAGGTTGGTGATTAGTGATTGGTGATTAGCGGTCGGCGTGAGTCAGCAGCACCGACATTCCCGGTCTTAGCCCTTCCACAGCCTGTACAGGGCGTGCATGTATTTCAAAGGTCTGCATGTCATAGCTCCCTGTTTGCTTGGTGGATTTCCAAGTGGCGAAGCTGCCCAGCGGGCTGATGTAATAGATGCGGAACTCTATGTCTTTCTTGTCAAGTGCGGGAACATCGGCTTTGAAAGTTCCGCCTATCTTGAACTGCGGCATCAGGTCTTCCCGAATATTCAAGACCGCGTGCACATCGTTCATTACAATCAGGTTCATAATGGGAGTGCCCGGAGCCACCAGCTCGCCGCGTTTCGGGAAGATAGTGGCTATCTGTCCGTCTTCGGGAGCTATGAGCTTGGAGTCCACCAAAAGGGCGGATACTTCATCGACAGTGCTGCGGGCGGCGTCTACAAGGCTGCGGGCAGCGGCGCGGTCTTCACTTTGCGCACCGTC